>OGUH01000057.1_pt1 | contig 124819 bp, 109 predicted proteins | sample 1574661 | NCBI WGS metagenome assembly OGUH01 (sample SAMN03295822, study PRJEB24534) | human gut metagenome | isolation source: fecal sample 3 from infant 3 | host: Homo sapiens | place: USA: Pittsburgh, PA | collected 2014-07
AGTGCAACGCGGCTTTCGCTCACCGTTGCGAGGTGGCGTATATTACGCTTTCCTCTTTCAGAGTCAACCCTGTTTTTCAGGATTTTTTCTCTTCAACCAACCGGCTGTTTGTGTGAAGTGATTCACATCTGCCGTGTCAGTGGGAGCGCATTATAGGGAGCTGCCGGGATATAGCAACCCTAAAAATACAAAAAACTTATCAAACGCTCATAATTTAAACTTTTCGCGACTAACCTTTGCTACGAAAAACCATAAGAACCCAGGCACCACAAGGCCTGCAGCGCATTTTAGCCAAAAATGAGATTTTGCAAAAAACGGCGTTACCCACTTCAGGTTTTCCCTCTTTTATGGTGCCGTTAGTTCAGATGATGAATTAAGCATCAGCCTTGACCCATGACAAAGCGGCTTGAGGGTGCATATTTCTATAATCAGGCCCGTTTCTTCTTATTGGTATAAACCTATGGCTTATCAACTCAACATTAACTGGCCCGAGTTTTTAGAAAAGTACTGGCAAAAGCAGCCGGTGGTATTAAAGAAGGCTTTCGCGAATTTCGTCGATCCGATTACCCCGGATGAACTGGCCGGGCTGGCCATGGAACCGGAAGTCGATAGTCGACTGGTGAGCCTTAAGAATGGTCAATGGCAGGCCAGCAACGGGCCGTTTGAACATTTTGATGGCCTGGGCGAAACCGGCTGGTCGCTATTGGCTCAGGCGGTAAACCACTGGCACATGCCCGCCGCTGAGCTGGTGCGCCCTTTCCGCGTACTGCCGGACTGGCGTTTAGACGACCTGATGATCTCCTTTTCCGTTCCGGGCGGCGGCGTGGGCCCACACATCGACCAGTACGATGTCTTTATTATTCAGGGCATGGGTAGCCGCCGCTGGCGCGTGGGCGATAAGCTGCCGATGCGTCAGTTCTGCCCGCATCCCGCGCTGCTGCACGTCGACCCGTTCCCGCCGATTATTGATGAGGATCTGGAGCCAGGCGATATTCTGTACATTCCGCCGGGATTCCCGCACGACGGAATCACTCACGAAACGGCGCTGAACTACTCCGTTGGCTTCCGCGGGCCAAACGGCCGCGATTTGATCAGCAGCTTTGCCGATTACGCGCTGGAAAACGATCTCGGCGGCGAGCACTACAGCGATCCGGATTTAACCTGCCGTGAACATCCGGGCCGGGTTGAAGAGTATGAACTGGAACGTCTGCGCGGCATGATGATCGAGATGATTAGCCAGCCGGAAGATTTCCGCCAGTGGTTTGGACGTTTTGCTACCACGCCGCGCCACGAGCTGGATATTGCGCCAGCTGAACCGCCTTATGCAGAAGAAGAGATTGTCGACGCACTCGAGGGAGGCGAAATGCTGACTCGCCTGAGCGGCCTACGGGTACTGCACATTGGCGATGACTTTTTTGTGAATAGTGAACAGCTTGAGCCAACCGAACCTGCGGCCCTGGACGCGCTTTGCCGCTATACCCTGCTGGGTAAAGATGAGTTAGGTGAGGCCGCACTGCGCAATCCGGCCTTTATCGCCGAGCTGACCCGTTTGATTAACCAGGGCTACTGGTTCTTCGACGAATAGCGCTTCATCATCTGTTCATATAAAGAAGGCGTGAATAGCGCCTTCTTCTTTTATATCACTACGACGTTATTTTCCGAGCAGCGTCTCATACTGCGCCTGGTACTGCGGCGCGTTCCATGAGCCATCAAACAGGGTGTAAGTAATATACCCTTTGTTTAGCCAGCCCGAGTCATTATCCCCTTCCCCCGGTTTCATCGCTTCCGGATTCATCGTCTGTTTTGCTGTGCCGTCCGCCAGCAGTTCATAACCAATCTGCGGCGCGGGGAACTGTTCATTCTCAATATAATGAACGCCCTTAATTTCAGCCGACGGCAGCGGCGGATAGTTAATGCTCAAACCGGACCCTTGCGGCAAAATCGGGCTTCCCGGTTTATGCGCGGCGTTAAGTTTATCAACCAGCGAGACAACGTAATCCACCGAGTCAGGCCAGTACTTATGCGTGCTCGGCCATTTGTTCTTCATCTCTTCTTCCGTGAATCGGTAGCCAATACTGGCGGCAATCGCCGGGAAGCCATAGCGAATGGCGCGAGCCGCAGCGCTAACGGTACCGGAGTTAACCTGCGCCATACCGGTATTGGGGCCGTCGTTAACGCCCGAGATCACCAGATCCGGCGGCGCGTCTTTCAGCACGCCCCACAGGCCGAAATCCAGCGCGTCGGCGGGCGTTCCCGGGAAGCAGTAGCGTTTGTCAGCGGCTTTTTTGACATCAAAGACCTTACCCGTCTTAAAGGTGATTGCCGACCCAATCCCGCTCTGATTCGTTGCCGGCGCCACCATCCAGACGTCATATCCTTTGGCCGCCAGTTTTTCCTGCAGCGATGTGGTTCCCACAGACTGGCAGCCATCGTCGTTAACCAACAGTATTTTCAGCGGTTTTTCAGCAGCCTGTACGCCAGCGGCAGATAACGCCAGAATGGCGGCAGTCAGAATTTTCGTTCTCATCATCACTCCTTGTTAGGTAGCAGAGGTATTTATCAGGCGCAAAAAAAAACCTAAGACTCCTGCCGCACGCCAAATTGGCGGACAGGGGTCTTAGGTTTTGCCTGTGGTCAGTAACAATCCCAGAGTGAAGCAAAAATAACGCCAGTGCGCGGCAGAGTCCAGAGCGGACATCATTATTTTGTGACGGAGATCAATCCCCAATAATTATTTAAGTCAAAAACTGCCAATTATTCTGAAAATTAAACTTAAGATACATCTCAACCAGCAAAATTACCTTCATGAAGACGATCACATTTATTGACAATAACAATAAATAGAGGGTGTCTTTTTGCATAATTAGTGCTAACGTCACCGCTGTTGGATTGTTACTGTCAAGAACAGGCGAAACCTACGTCATAGAGTTCGAGCGAACATAACCTTATTTATGTTTCGCGTCGAATATCTGACGTAGGTTTTTTTTTGCTTATAAAAAGACCATTCAGGTGGAGCGTTATATGAAGAAGTGGCTAATAGCATTAATGATGGCGGCAGGTGCGGCAACCTGCTCGGCAGCGGAAGTTAAAAACGACGATGGCGTGAATATCTATTTCGCTCGTCATGGCAAAACGCTGCTGAATACGTTTGACCGCGTACAGGGTTGGGCTGACTCCCCGCTTACTGAAGACGGCATTCGCGTCGCACGTTATCTCGGCGAGGGGCTAAAAGGCATTCCATTTGATAGCTTCTATTCCAGCGATGCCGGACGTCAGCGTGAAACCATGCAGGTGATACTTAAGCAAGCCGGAGTAAGTGATTACAAACTTACTGAGCTAAGCGGCCTGCGGGAAGCCTTCTTCGGCGGTTTTGAAGGCGGCTATAACAAAGATATGGCCGACGCCGGCGCCAAACAGCTGGGGCTTAAAGATGGCGCTGCGCTGTTCAGCCAAATGAAAGCGGGCACCCTGGCCGTTGATACCAACCAGAATGCGCTGGCTGCAGCCGATCCCAAAGGCATGGCGGAAAACTATCAGCAGGTAAAAACCCGCACCCAGGCAGCGCTGCATACCATCGTTGAAAACGCGCAGGCCCGGGGCGATAAAAACGTGCTGGCGATTTCATCCGGTACCGCAATGCAGATCATGATTTCCGACTTAACGGACGATAACGCGAAAAACAAACCGCTTGCCAATGCCGCGGTGGTTAAAATTGTTTATAAAGACGGCAAATATACCGTTCCAGAAATCGGCACTATGAAATATGTCGAAGCCGGAAAACAGGCTCTCGATAAAAAATAATACCCACGCTTAATTATTTATTACGGCAGACTTCAGGCGAAAACACCTCGCCTGGATCGCTGCGTCCCTACTCTGGGGTTTATTATGAAAATCAATACTACAACAGTCGCCATTATGCTGCTGGCTATTCCCGCCAGCGCCTGGTCAGCTTCGACCACTAACAGCCTGAAGGAGCGCGATTATATCGATACCGTGCTCGACGATCCGTTATTCAGCCAGTCTCATCTGAATTTATCCTTTAAAAACTACTGGAAATATCTTAAGGAAGAAGAGACCGAGCCGAAGAAAGTCCATAATGCCTGGGGTCAGGGCGTCGCCGTCGATTATCAGTCCGGCTATTTTGCCGATATTATTGGCTTTGATGCCACATACTACGGGGCGGTAAAGCTCGGCGCCAGCGATTACTTTAACTCCCGCGGCGTACTCTATAACAACGGCAGCGGAAATAACAAAAGCAACGCTGAAGGCTTTTCCAAATTTGGTCAACGCAATATCAAGCTGCAGTATCGCCTGGCGGACACTCATCTGAACGCCCGCTGGGGCTGGCAGACGATGAAAAACTTTGGCGTCATCTCCAACTCGACCCGCCTCTCTCCGACCACCTACCTGGGCTGGACCGGCGCGGTGAACTACGGTCCCTTCACGCTGCGCGGCGCGTACATCGAAAGCGCGATGGATCGTAACTCGCCGGATAAGAAACGCTTCCAGACCAACAGCGGACAGTACATTAACCATATCGCCAGCGGCGATATTCTGTGGCAAAGCGAGCACCTGAACATGCAGTACGGCTATGGTGAAAGCGACAACTATCTGCGCCGCCATATTCTGTTTACCAATATAAAGCCGATAAAAGCGCTGAACATCGGTACTCAGGTCTACGCCACTCATGCGCTGGACGAGTATAAAGCGATGCCGGCGAATAAGCGTGACTTTGACGATGATGCCTGGCACATCGCCATGGATGTGAAGTGGCAGGCGGACAACTGGAGCACCAAGTGGGGTCTGGGCTATACCGATGCGAATAAGGCCAATGAAGTGGGCTTCTACCCGCGCCATATGAGTAAAAACTCGCGCGGGACCTTTATCTCAATGGCTTACGCCGGCAACGACTATATGCGCGACGGTGAACTGGTTCTCTCTAATATGTCGGACTATAACCTGACGCCGGAGCTGGCTATCGGTCTCGCCGGCAACATCGCCCAGTTTAACTACCGCGGCAACCACGTCCGTACCGGGGAAATTAACGCCTTCAGCCGCTGGGTGCCGACGCACCCGAGACTGAAAAATCTCACCGTCTGGGCGATGTTCGGGCCGGGCTGGTCCTATAAGATGAATGGCAAAACGCCGGTGCTTACCGACGGCCATTACAGCCGGGCCAACTCGCTCTCTTCGGAAGTAATTATCGAATATAAATTTAATCTGTTCTGATACGCCCGCCCCGCCGGTCATGGCGGGGCAACCCTCCCCGGCTACTTCTTCACCTCATTAAGCTCATCGTTATAGCTTTCCCGCGTCACGCAGACGCACAGGATGGTAATCAGCGCCATGCAGGCGAGAAACAGCGAGATGGGCCACGATGCGCCACCGGACCACACCAGCAGTAAGGTACCGATCATCGGCGTTAAGCCGCCGACGATATTCGCCAGCTGGAAGCCGAGCGACACGCCGGTGTAGCGCACGCTGGTGTCAAAAAGCTCCGAAAAGAAGGCGGGCTGGACGCTGAACATCATGCCCAGCCCCACGGAATAGCAGAAGGTGGTGGCGAACATAAACATCTTCACCGAGCCGGAGTCGATCATCCAGAACAGCGGGAAGGCAAAGATCAGCGTGATCGCGGCGCCGGCCAGATAGACCGGTCGGCGGCCAATTTTATCGGAAAGCCAGCCGAAGAACGGAAAGGTAAAAATGCCGACAAAACTGGCCAGCAGCAGCCCGTTCAGCGCCGTTTCGCGAGTAAAGTTGAGTTCCCTTGTCACATAGGACATAAAGAACGCCACCGTCAGCCAGCCCAGAACAATCTCCCCCATGCGCATACCCATCGCCAGGAATACCGCTTTACGGTGATGTTTGAGCACGGTGAGAACAGGAAACTTCTGCTCGGCCGCTTTCGGCGCATTCTGCTGCTGCTTCTGATTCTCCTGAAACACCGGCGTCTCCTCGATCCTTGAGCGGATAAACATCCCGACGAACAGCAGCGCGATGCTTAACAGGAAAGGCACACGCCAGCCCCAGGACATCAGGTCATCCTCAGGCAGCATCACCACCAGCGCAAAAACGCCGGTGGCGATAAACAGTCCAAGCACGTTGCCCAACTGAACAAAGGTGCCGAAAAAGCCCCGGCGATGGCGCGGCGCATACTCGGTGATCAACGTCGTCGCCCCGCCCCATTCGCCGCCAATGGCAAAGCCCTGGCAGAGGCGCAAAAAGATAAGTATCAACGGCGCGGCGTTACCTATGGTGTCGTAGCTGGGGATTAATCCTATGAAAAACGTCGAAATACCCATAATCATCAGCGACAGAACCAGCGATTTCTTGCGGCCGATCTTATCGCCATAGTGGCCAAATACGATGGCACCGATGGGCCGGCTAACGAAGGTAATCGACAGCGTCAGGAAGGATACCAGCAGCGCCATCAGCGGCGAGAGGTTAGGAAAAAACAGCGACGGAAACACCAGCGCGGCGGCGGTGCCGTAGATAAAAAAGTCATAGAACTCAATCGTTGTGCCAGAAAGACCGGAGCCCAGCACGGTGAGCAGCTTTCTTCTTTCATGGGTTTGTTGCGATGTTTGTTCATTTTTTGCAGGGGCAATGGCGGGCGAGGTAAGCAGGGTCATCATTAAATCCTCTGTCCTGAATCATTATTGTTTAGTCGGGCAGCGCCTGGCTAACATCGTTGGCGAGGGAAAATCACCAACAAGCTAACTCGAATTAGCTAATTATAACAAGATACAGAGATTCACAACGTAAATGCTAAAAGAGTGTGACCAGGATCGGTTAAATTTTAACACTCCTGTCAATCACCCCAGACAAAATGCTCAAACGGAAAAATAAATAATTCAATAATTTCAATTTATTAAATATCAAACCTGAATTTAACGTCCTCGCTGCGCTTCCCGCCCGCCTTTAAACCGCCTCAGCAAACTTTCCTCGTCACTTCACCCCACCTTTTAAAATAATGTTTTTAAAATTAATTAGTTAAAAATTTCACATTGATAGCCATCACAAATCCCCGGCAAAGGGTTTGTCCCTGTCTTTTTTTTATCCTAACTTGCTAATTCGAGTTAGCCATAGAAATCAGTCTGCCTGAAGCGGCTGATGCGGCGCTAATCCCTGCGCAGAACGATCAACGATAACTAAGCGACCTACCCCCTACAGGAGAAATTCACATGTTGAATTTAACGTTACCCGCCGAAGCCGGGCTTATTACCCCGAAGCCAGGCGAAGTCTTGATGGTCACCAATGCGGATCTCCGCGAACCGGCTAACGTCACCTGCTGGCCCACGCAGAAGCTGTTTGAACAGCGTCTGGAAACGGCGCTGGAAACATTAGGCTACCGCCTGCGCCGCGCCCATCCGGTCAACGAACGCCGCGGCCACGGGTTTATCAGCAGCCAGAAAGAGGGTAGCGAGCTGTTCGCCGGGATCGATCCGGATGCGCCGATTATTGTCCTGCTTACCGCCTGGCAATACTCCCATCACCTTGCGCCTTCGCTGGTACATCATCGCGGCCCTATTTTGCTGCTCGCCAATTTTGACGGCACCTGGCCGGGCCTCGTCGGCATGCTCTGTATGGCAGGCTGCCTCACCAGCCTGGAGCGCAACTACTCGCGGCTGTGGTCGGAAACCTTCGCCGACGAGGCGTTTATTCGCGGCCTGGACACCTGGCTGCGCGACGGCCATCTCAGCCATAAGCTCGGCTATCTGCATCCAGTTGCGCCCAGCGCGCCGCTGCTGGCCAGCGAAGCCGGACAGATCGGCGTGAAGGTTGGGCAGTCGATCCTCAAACACAAGGCCATTGTCGGCCTGTTCGATACCTTCTGTATGGGGATGATCAACGGCGTGTTCCCGCAAAAAGCGATGATCGACGTAGGGATGCCGGTGGAGTCGCTGTCGCAATCGGCGCTGCTGGTTGAAATGAACAAAGTGCCGACCGACCTGCGCGAAGCCTGTCTCGACTGGTATGAGACCCGCGGCATGCGCTTCCGGTTCGGCGCCGACGGGACGAAGGATCTGACCCGGGAGCAGGTGCTGGAACAGTGCGCGATGATGATCGCCATGGCGCGCTTCGTGAAGCGCTTCGGCCTGACGGCGGTGGGCGTGCAGTATCAGCAGGGGCTCAAAGACAGCTGCGCCGCCTCGGATTTTGCCGAAGGCGCCATCGGCAACGCGGAACGTTTCCCGATCCCGGATGAGAACGGCGAGATCGTCTGCCCGGACGCGCCGATCCCCTGCATCAACGAGGTGGATATGGGCAGCGCCATCCCACAGGTGATGCTGGCGAAGCTGCTCGGCGCACTGGGCATGGCGAGCGAAACCACCCTTCACGATATCCGCTGGGGTAGCGAATACAACGGCACGTTCTACTGGGATCTGGAGATCTCCGGCGCGGTGCCGTTCGCCCATCTGAAGGGCGGGATCGCCGGGGCCACCGGCTATCGCCAGCCGGCGATGTTCTTCCCCTACGGCGGCTCGACCATTGCCGGTCAGGGCAAAGCCGGACGCTTTATCTGGGCGCGAGCGCATTACGAAGGTACCCAGGTGATCCTGCATATCGGCACCGGCACCGCCGTCGAACTGCCGCATGACGAATTCGAACGCCGCCGCCGGGCAACCAACTACGAGTGGCCATTACTCAACGCCGTTCTCGACGGAGTTTCGCGCGACGATTTAATGGCGGGCCACCAGAGCAACCATCTCAGTCTGGCTTATGTAGAAGAGGAGGTATTATCCGAAGTGCTGAACGCCTTTATTGCCCAGGCGCTGACGCAAAATATGAAAGTCTTTATCGCAGGCGATGCGCATTTATTAATGAAATAACAACTGATTCGCTTATGTAATTTTTACGTTGTTAGCGATCCTGGCAAACATCCGCTTCATTCGTCTCTTTATCGCCCATAAAGAGCGGATTAACGCGCATCTGTCCGGGCGGGCCCTCCGCCTGCCCGGATAAGAGAGGATTATATGTATCAGCAGCAACATATTGAATTTATTATCCAGAAGGCAAAGAAACGGCTCGATCAGCAGGAGGCCCCCGGCTGCACCAAAGCGGGATGGCTAATGATCACCGCATTATTAATTGAGTCATGGGATATTTATTCCATGGCGTTTATTTTATTCGCCCTGAAAGATATTTATGAGCCCAGCAGCTGGCTGCTTGGTTTTACCGCCGCCGGCACCCAGCTTGGCGCGGTGGTCGGCGCGCTGCTCGGCGGCTGGCTGACCGATAAGCTCGGACGGCGTAAAATTTTCCTCTGGTCGATGATCCTGTTCGCGATCTTCGCCGTTCTTCAGGGCCTGGCGCCCAATATGTACTGGCTGGCGATTATTCGCTGCCTCGCCGGGATCCCGGTGGGCGCGGACGTGGCTAACGGCTTTACCTACATCATGGAGGTGATGCCAAAGGGCAAGCGCGAAGTGATGGCTAACCGCTGGCAGTTTATGTTCGCGCTGGGGATTATCGCCGCCATTCTGCTGGTCACCACGCTGGTGGCGCTTGATGTTCACCCGGATATGATCTGGCGCATCGTGCTGGCGGTCCCGGCGATCCCGGCCTGCCTGCTGCTGTTTATGCGTCGGGAGCTGCCGGAGACGCCGGCGTGGTTCGTCGAACGCGGCCGCTTTATCGAAGCGAAACAAGCCTCCCGTGACTATTACGGCGAACAGGATGGCCGTCTGCTGGACGACATTCTGCCCAACGAAAACGTCACCATCGCCGACCCGACGCTCAAAGAGACGCTGCACGATCTGTTCCGTCGTCCCTTTACCCGCCGCACCACCCTGTTCGGCTGGTTCTCCTGCGCCGTGCAGTCGTTTGAAAACTACGCCTTCTCCTTCTTCCTGCCGCTGATCCTCGTCACCATCGGGATTTCCGGGCAGATCCAGAATAACCTCGCCCTGCTGGCGGTGAACTGTATCGCCGCGCTCTCGGCGTTTGTCGGCCCGCTGCTGTTACCGAAGCTCGGGCATAAGGGGCTGAGCAAATACGGCTTCCTGCTGGTCACCATCGGCATCTCAATTTCGGCGTGGGGCGTCTACAGCAGCAGCTTTGGTTTTATCATTTTCGGCGCGGCGCTGATGCTGTGGGGCCATTACTGGGATTCCGAAAGCGGCATGACGGTGATCTCGCTGGTGGCAAAACCGCGCTATCGCGGCGTGGCCTCCGGCATCGGCTATACCATCGTCAAGGTCACCGCCTTCGTCACCACCCTGGTCTTTCCGGCCCTGTTTGAAGCGGTCGGCGTACCGGTCGCCTCAATGATTATCGCGATCGCGCCGTTCTGCGCCTTCCTCGCCTCTATCTTCCTGCTGCCGGAAGTCTTCGGCCATGCGGTGGGCGACGAGAACGATCGAGAACATGATGCCAGCCCGGCAATCGCCCTGGAGGGGCATGAATCCCCGGCCTCCAAACATTAACCGCCCGGGCCGCAGGGGCGGCCCCCGCTGAACCCATAAAGGAAGGAATCAGATGAACAGCACAAAAATGCCCGTGATTGAAAATATCGAACTGATGACCGCCCGCGTTCCGCTGCCGGAAGGCCCGTGGGGAGATCAAATTCACCACGTCACCGATATCGAAGTGGCGATAGTTGACGTCTACGGTTCTAACGGCCACGTCGGTACCGGCTTTAGCCACACTTCCGGCTGGTGCGGGAAAACCATCTCTGCGTTGATTGCCGAGATTATCCCTGACGTTATTGGCCAGCCGCTCTCCCCGCGCGGCCTGTGGCATCGCTCGTATAAACACGTACACGACGTCGGCGGCGCGGGCGTCACTACCCATGCCCTGGCGGCGCTGGATATTGCCTACTGGGATCTGTTAGGTAAAACCCTCAACGCGCCGATTATCGATATTCTTGGCCGCGTGCGCGATCGCGTTCCGTTGTACGGCAGCGGCATCAACCTGCATCTGTCCATTGAGGAAGTGATCGACCAGGTCAAGCGCTGGAAAAGCACCGGCTATCTGGCGGCGAAAGTGAAAGTGGGCAAACCGACGCTGGAAGAGGACGTGGAGCGGCTGCGTAAGATTCAGGAAGCAGTGCCGGGCTTCCCGCTGGCGGTGGACGCCAACCAGGGCTGGAACTTCCCGCAGGCGCTGCGCGCGTTCAAGCTGTTCGAACCGCTTAACCTGCTGTGGATTGAGGAGCCGCTGCCCTCCGACGATATCGCCGGCCACCTGCGGCTGCGCGAACGCAGCGCCACGCCCATCGCGCTGGGAGAAAACGTCTATAACTTAAATCAGTTTACGCAGTACATCGAGAGCGGCAGCGCGGATTACATCCAGGCAGATCTCGGCCGCGTCGGCGGGATCACCGGCTATCTGGATATCGCCGCCGTCGCCCGCGCGCACAACCTGCCGATGACGCCGCATTTTGTCATGGAGCTCAGCGCCAGCCTGCTGGCTACGGTGCCGAATATCTCATACGCCGAGATGACCGACGGCGGGCGCTGGAAAGATCTGCGCATCATCGCCGAAGCGGGCGAAGAGGTGGACGGCTACTACGTACCGAGCGAACGGCCGGGCCACGGCATTATTCTCGATCGTGATTACCTCGCAACCCACAAAATCTAACCACGCAGTGAGGGGAAAGGACAATGGAAGACACGTTATTCTCGGTTAAAGACAAGGTCATCATTGTGACCGGCGGCCTTGGACAGCTGGGGGCGCAGTACGTGAAGACGTTACACGAACGCGGCGCGAAGGTGGCGGCGCTGGCCACCCGCGTCGATGCCGCGCGCGTCGACCGCGTGCTGGGGACGATTAAGGACTCCGACCGCCTGCTGTGCGCGGAAGTGAATATTACCGATAAAGCCAGCATTAACCGGGTGCTGGACAGCATTGAAGCGAAGTGGGGCGTACCGGATGGCCTGGTCAACAACGCGGGCGTCGACACCCAGCCCAGCGCGCCGCCGGAAGTCTCCGGGCCGTTTGAGGATTTCCCGGAAGAGGTGTTCCGCGAGGTGGTGGAAGTGAACCTGGTCGGCACCTTCCTGATGACCCAGCAGGTCGGCAAACGCATGAAGCAGGCCGGCAAAGGCGGCTCGATCATCAACGTCGGTTCGATCTACGGCGTGGTCTCTCCGGTGCAGGATATCTACAGCTACAAAAAAGAGGACACCGGCATTCCGTTCGTCAAACCGGTGGCCTATTCGGCGGCAAAGTCCGGGCTGTATAACTTTACCCGCTACTGCGCCACCTACTGGGGGCGCGACGGCATTCGCGTCAATACCCTGACCCTCTCCGGCGTCGAGCGCAGCGATCAGGACCCGCGCTTTCAGAAAAACTACACCCACCGTATTCCCATCGGGCGGATGGCGAAAGCCCACGAGTACAACGGCGCGGTGGTGTTTTTGCTCTCCGATGCCTCGGTCTATATGACCGGTTCCAACGTGGTGGTGGATGGAGGCTGGACCGCATGGTAAGCGATAAATGGCAGCGTTTTCGCGGCATTATCTCCGCGGTGGTGACGCCGATGCACGCCGATGAGTCGGTGAACTACGCGGCGCTGAACGCGCTCGCCCGCGCCCAGCTGGCGCGCGGGGTTGAGGGCTTTTACTGCTGCGGCTCCTCCGGGGAGGGACCGTTGCTGCGTTTCGATGAGCGTAGGCAGGTGCTGGCGACGCTGGTGCAGTCGGCGGGCGGTCAGGTGCCGGTGATCGCCCACGTCGGGACGCCACGCACCCGGGATGCCGTCGAGCTGGCGAAGCACGCCGAGCAGGACGGCGCCAGCGCGGTGTCGCTGGTGCCGCCCTACTACTACAAATATAGCCGCGAGGAGATTATCGCCTACTACCGTCGGGTGCTGGACGCCATTACGATTCCGGTGATTTTGTATAATATTCCGCAGTTTACCGGCGTCGAGCTGGATGCCCAGAGCGCCGACGCGCTGCTCGGCGAAGAGCAGGTTCTGGGGGTGAAGCATACTTCGCATAACCTCTATTCGCTGGAACGCATGATCGCCCGCTACCCGGAGAAAGTCTTTTTTAACGGTTTCGATGAGATCTTCCTTTCCAGCCTCGCGGCGGGCGCGACGGCCACGGTTGGCACCACGGTTAACCTGCAGCCGGAGCTGTTTCTCGCCCTGCGCAGCGCTTTTCAGCAGGGCGACATCGCCCGGGCGCAGCGCCTGCAGCAGCAGATCAACGAGGTGGTGGAGCAGCTGGTCGCGCGCGGCGTGTTCCAGTCGGCGAAGTATCTTACCGCGAAAGAGACCGTCGATACCGGCCCCACCCGCGAGCCGTTTGTGGCGCTGACGGCGGCGCAGAAAGGCGAGCTGGATGACCTCTATCTGCGCTTACGGAGGTATATCGCCGATGCCGGACAATGACGCGCTCTGTCCCCAGATCCGTCTGAACGATAGCGTTGTGTGCCAGCAGGTCTCGCGGTTTTTACAGGAGACGGAAAGCGATGCGCGAACCCGGGGGCTGGCAGTGGCGGTTGTCGGGCCGGAGGGCGAGCTCATCGCCTTTGGCGCGCACGTTCGCTGCCCACCGCTACCGCGCCAGCTGGCACAGCGCAAGGCCTGGAGCGCCCTGCGCTTTCGCCGTCCGACGGCAACGCTGGCGCAAGAGGTCAGCGCCGGCGCCCTGCAGCTGGCGGTATTTAACGACCCGCAGCTGCTGGCGATGCCGGGCGGCGAGCCGGTGATAGTTGAAGGGCTGGCTATTGGCGGCGTCGGGATCAGCGGCCTGCCACCGGAGCTGGACGCCGGGCTGGCGGCGCGGTTTGTTCAGCGATTGACTTGATGAGGGATCGTTAAGGGTTCCCGGATTGCGGCGCCCGCGCCTTATCCGGGCTACCTGCGCGCGCAGGATGCGGTATTTGTAGCCCCGGCCAGCATAGCGCGGCCGGGGATTGACGTGTTCACACAAGCCGTGTCATTTACTGGCTCCGCTGCTTCTCTACCGACAGCGGGCGATGAATCAGGGTCATCGGCACAGTGATCTTCACATCGGCATTTTCCCCCTGCAGCTTCTGCTGCATCAGATGAAACGCGTGCTGCGCCCAGGCGTCCTCATCCTGGCGCATCGACCACACCGCGTTCGGCAGAAATCCCAGCATCTGGTGTTCATCGAAGGTGCCGATGGGAATATCCGACGGAATAAAGCCGTAGGTTTCCCGCAGCGCGCTCAGCGTCCCTTCCAGAATGGGCAGGGAGGAGGCGATAAACGCCTTCGGCGGCTCGCGATGCTGACGGAGAAAATCGAGCATCAGCTGCTTGCCCTCTTCCTGGCGGTTATGGCTGGCGGACAATATCCACTCCTTCCCCGCGGGCAGCTCGCTCAGGTAGCCCTGCAGACGACGCTGGATCGACGGCTGCTGGGTATCTCCGGCGATAAAAAAAATCGGCGAGACGTCCACCGCCTGGGTCATCGCCTGCACCAGCTTTTTGCTGCCGTTATAGTTATCACTCACCACCAGCGACACGTCGCTCTCGCCAAAATCGCGGTCGAGCAGCACCAGCGGCCGCTTGCGCGCCACCTTCTGGTGATGCAGCTGCGTTTCCCGGGTAGAGGGCACCACGAAGAGCCCGTCAACGTTGCGCGCCAGCAGCCCTTCAACCAGACTGTTTTCATGCTCGCTGTCGCTGTAAGTGCAGGCAATCATTAGCTGATACCCCGCCTGACGGCAGCAGGCTTCGAGCTTTTCCGCCAGGGTGGAGAAAAACAGGTTGGATAAACGCGGGATCACCAGCCCTAAGGTCTCGGTTTTATTGAGCTTCAGGCTGCGGGCGATATGGTTAACGACCAGCCCGTTCTCGGCGATGTAATCATTAATACGCTGCTGCGTTTTGGCGCTGATGCGATACTGCTCAGCTTTGCCACCCAGCACCAGGCGCACGGTGGTAATCGAAATTTCCAGCGCCCTGGCGACTTGCTCAACGGTTTTGGCCATAAACTCATTTTCCATAACGAACAGAACGGCTTAATCATAAACTAATTCGAGTTAGCAATACATTAGCCGCGCTGTTATTTTGAACAAGGCGTCAGTTTTCTGACGCCACTGGCGCTGTCGATCGCGATCCCGCTACGCGGACGATCGTTAAGATCCTTCCCTGTCCTCTCTGTCGGCATGTGTGCCGGGAGAGATTCTGGCCGCGCTATTTCATTTTGCCGGTTTAACCTCGGTCACCCAGGTGGGGAGATCCCATGTCCCGCCGAGGCGAAGATAGCGGCACATCCCGGTGGTCGCTTCACGGCTTTTACGGAACGTTGTGCCATCCCAGAGCCAGCTTGCCGTCCCCCAGCAATCGCCGAGCCCTCGCCCTTTCTGGCTCATAAAAATCTCGCCGTCACCATACTCAGAACCGGAGACGGTGATAAGCGTCGGATTGCCCTCAAGTTTGCTATCCACAACCCAATAGCCATATCCCTCGTTATAGGCCGCCCGCCAGCACAAGGCCGAAATAAGTGAATGCGCGTTATCCAGCGGCGTCAGGCTAATAGCTTCAGCCTTCTCTCCCTCCTCAGGCTGAAGGCGATCGCACCAATCATCGTTCTTTAGCGTGGCCAGAAGCTTCGGCTTGAGCACCGCCAGCTCAGGCGCGGTTAACGCTCTCTCCTGCGCCTTCTCAGGCATGACCCGGTGAATGATCGGGGCAGGAATCGCCGCCCGGACGCTGCTTTCCGGCCTGTCGCCTTTTTTGGTCAACGCGCCCGGCGTGCCGATTCGCCCCTGAACATCGTCCATTTTCAGCAGTACCGCGTAAGCACCTTCGCCGGAAAGCTCAAACGGCGCCTCCGCGCCTGTAAATTCGACCTTCCCGCTGCCTTTGATGGCGTTAACGATCGCCCGGGCCTGATTCTCCGACAGCGGCCAGCTCTCTTTTACGGGCTTCACATCGCCTGCCGGCTGGCCGTTGATCCACAGCGTCAGTTTGCCCGGCAGAACGTCGCCGTCGGTCACCTCCGCCAGCATCAGCTCTCCCGAGACAGCAGTGCCCGCTCCGGCCTGGCGGGTCAGCAGCACCGAACCTCCGCTTCCTTCTTCAGCGCTGTATCCCGCCGCCCGGCAGGTCAGCGTGTTATCACACACCACTTCCCAGTCTTTGTGGCTGAATGAAACGCCTGTTTCCGCCAGCGCAGGGAGACTAAGTATGGCCAGTGCCAGCACGCCTCTCCAGCGTTCCTTTTTCATACCTTCTCTCCTTAATCGGTCATTCGTGTAGTCTGAGTAATCCCCCGCTCAGAGAGAAGCGTTTTCCCCTGCCGCGGCATTTTTTCAGACAACGACATGGATGCCGCACCGCTTTACGCTTCGTTGGACATATTCCCGCCCGTTCAGCCCGGCTGAAAATGGCGGGCTGAGAGTCTGATTAACTCATTCAACATCATTTCTGGGATCACAAAATAACATCCACCGTGATGTTAAATCATCTTGTGATATTCCGCGCGGCTGCGACCGGCTAACTCTTTTTACGCTCTCACTTCATCTTTGCGATTCATAGGTGAATTCCGCTCTGATTATTCAGGGGGTTCTTTTATGCATCGGTTCATCTTTTCTTTGACGTCATCAACAACATGAAGCTATTCAGAATATTCAGCGTATTGCCGTCGTTATTTTTTGCCGCCGCGTGCGCTGCCGGGTTATCCCACGTAGATAATTGTGAAGTGGGCTGCCCGACCGGTGGAAGCGACCAGACGCTGGTTCGCGAAGCCTATACGCTCAATAACAACAACCACCGCAAATTCGCCAATTGGGTGGCGTATAAAATCACCAAAGCCAGCCTGGCCAGCGGGCGTTCGCGCAGCTGGAAGCGCGATCCGGATTTACCCGCGGCGGATACTCTTGCCCCCGCGGCATACAAAGGAGCCAGCGCTGCATTGGCGGTCGATCGCGGGCATCAGGCGCCGCTCGCCGGGCTCGGCGCCAGCGCAGACTGGCAGGCGTTAAACTATCTTTCCAATATCACCCCGCAGGCCTCCGACCTGAATCAGGGGGCGTGGGCGCGGCTGGAGGATAAGGAGCGCGCCCTCGCCGAGCGCCGCGACGTGGCGGCGGTGTGGTCCGTTACCGGGCCGCTGTTCGAACGACATATCGCCACCCTGCCCGCCGCGCCCGAGGTGGAGCTTCCCAGCGGCTACTGGAAGATTATTTTTATCGGCTCCAGTCCGGATAAAGGCGAATACGCGGCGTTTTTGATGGATCAGGCAACGCCCAAAAGCGCCAGTTTTTGTGATTATCAGGTTACGGTGGACGAGATTGAGCGGCGGACTCATCCGGCGCTCTCGTTCTGGTCCACCCTGCCGGCAGGTATCGCCCGCCGCCTGAAGTCCCGGAAGGGGACGCTGGCAAAAGAGATGGGGTGCCCGTAATTAGGTATGGGCATCCTGTTGCGTGCATTATCTCGCTTTTATTTTTTGAATCTGCTTTACGGTTATTTCAGCAATATCAGGAAAGGCATTTTCAACAGGCGCTAATTAATAGATGCACGCATTCTGTTAATTCTGAATTCGCAGTTAAAGGCGTTTATTATGTCCGATTAAAGTCTGGACTTTATTTTTATTACTGGTTAGGTTTACAGGTGTTATTTAGCGCGGTGCGAATGTGCGCCAACACACCCGCACCGCTGATCACAATTACTATTTACCAGGAATAGCAACCATGACTAATGCTGATTGTATTGTAGATTCGTTTGATCCAGAAGTGTCGCCGAAAAATAAGCGTCAGTTGACGGTGAGTTATGTGAGACGTTTGCCAGATCGTCGTCTTGTTCCGGCGCTGATCATGAAGGGCCAGTGGCTGGCGGCGGCAGGGTTTTCGACCGGCACCCGGGTGGAGGTGCGGGTGATGGATGGCTGCATTGTGCTGGCGGCAGTTGAGCCGGAACCGGAGCTGGAAGCCGCGATGCGCAGGGTGGGGAAGCTGTCGGCCAGGAAGCAGAAGCAGGTCAGAGAGTTTATCGGGGTGATTGGGGGACGAGGTTGAGGGGCCAGGATTGCGGTGACAGACAGGATTTTAATGCCATGCTCTATATCGCCACTCCGGGCCTGTACTCATCCATCAAATTCGTACAACGTTCCTTTTAGATAACGGATAAATACCTGTTAATACGACTGAATGAGGAAACCATCATGGAGACTTACCGATTACATCGCGGCAGGCTTATCGACCATATCCAGCTTGTGGTAAATGATTTCGAGGCCAGCAAAGCGTTTTATACAGCCGTGCTGGCGGTCCTTGAGATCCCTGTCGTGAATACCTACGATGATTATTTTTGGGCTGATGAGCTTGTTGTTTCATCCATTAATAGCCCCGGTTCCACAGGTAAGCCGACAGGACGGCATCACCTGGCTTTCCAGGCCAGGGATCGTGAGACGGTGGATGCTTTTTACCAGGCGGCGCTGGCACACGGCGGCAGTGATAACGGCGCCCCCGGTGAGCGAACTTATCACCCGGGGTACTACGCGGCCTTTGTACTAGATCCCGATGGTAACAATATCGAGGCAGTTTACCATGGCGAGGGGGAACGCAGTGCGGCATCGGTGGAGATTGGCTTCAGTCTTTAAGTATAACGGCCTCCGGGCAGGGGCCGTATTGGGCGGTTGGCATTAAGTCAGACCAGGAGCCAGCCCAGGAATTAGCCATATCGAAGCCCTCATAATAATGAGGGCTACATAAAATAAATTCAGTGTTGTAAATTCATTGCGTATTCATTTTATAAAGGAATAACGATGGGAGCTATTAACGAGATAGATATTGCAAAGCTGGTTTTGCTACCCGCGATTTTATATGTGGCTAAAAAGATCATCGACTGGGCGGGAAAAGTGATGTCCAGCCCGCAAACGAAGCGAAAAATTCGCTTTGAAAAGGTACCTATTGAAACCAAAATAGAGGTGCTGAATAAAATCGCTGAGATAGCGAACGCTGACATACCCGACACCAAACTCTCGAGGACGCATCAGACCGTACAAATAAAGTTTTTGTATGAGCAGATCGGGATTACCCTCCCTGTCTGGCACGCCCATCAGCTGATCGCTTTTATCGCTGATAAAAATATCGGCTCATATGATGTACGATTAATGAGTTTCCTTAAAAACCCATCCTTTTATCGTTGTGAAGAAAATCATTTTTCTGTAGATGCTAAAAAAATTAAAAATTTTCACATCGTTAGCGGGGGGTTCTGGCTAATTTCAATCGTCATTTTTGCCTGCGCCTGGTGGACAACAATACAATCGTTACTGGCCAGCGGGGGCGTAAATTCGGTTATCGCATTTTCACTGTTTTACTTTATTTCCGCTATTGTGGTCACTGGCTTTATCTTAAGCCATGTTGGAGAAACCTGGCAAAGCGCCAGATTCGCCAGGCTGTTTGAAAGGTGGTGTGAGGATGAAGCGGGGGTGGAAAGTGGGGAGAGTGCTGTGCTAGCCGCATCGGAGCCAGAAGAACAGAGGCCTCAATAGGAGGTTTTCAAATGATGAAATGCAGATACAAAAAAGTATTTTAGTGGACTGATTGGGGGATTTGGTGCGAAGGCCGGACTCGTACATAGCTATTAACCATTTGATTTAAGAGCAATTAGTAAAAATACATAATTAATGTACCAACATCGATACCAACACATTAACTCTTTGATTTTGGGACTCGAATCGGAGCGATAACCACTGTTCTGACCGAGTCAAATTCTAACGCGCTGCCAACATCCGAGGATAGTGTTTCGCAATAATGTCGTTCATCCGTTCTATCAGTTCTAGACGTTTGAAAGTCAGATGCGCAGTTCCCTTCTGAAAATAACGAATGCTGAAGAATTCATCTTCGTAATCACTTTTAGCCGGATTTTCACGAATATGTTCCATCAACCTGGTCGTGATATCATCACGATTGTCAGGAATCGGTTTACCATCGAGCAAAAACAGCATCCGCTCTAAGTCTGCCAGCTGATCCCGCCGCCAGCCCCAGCTAAGACTGAATCCCCAGCGATTGTGACTTACCAGATTGTTGATAATTATCTTTTTCCCAAAACTACATGGACTATTTGTTTTGTAATCCCAACTCAGTCCTCTAAACACATTGATAATACCCCGCTCAAAGACATCCATTTTGTTCAGATGTAGCTGCTCAAAAGTACTGAGGATATTCGCTTCACTGATGGCAGGCAGATCCCCCTCCTCCAGGTTCTTATGCCACTGATCGCGAGCCTGAGCATCCATTAAGGCCATCATGCCGGACTTCAGCATCAGGTCTCGCCAGATACTGCAGTCAATATTGCGGGTGACGGCAGGTAGCGCTCTATCAGTATTTTCAGTCAGCCAGCTGTCGTAACGGTGCCCGGCTTTCATCGCCCAGTCTTGCGCTGTACCACCACCTATTTCTGAGGTCAGCCGTGAAATGGCATCAATCTGATGAATGAGTTGTTCGATCTGTTTTAGTGCTGTATCGCGGCCTGTCACTATACGTTCAATACTGGTCGAGCAAATTAGCTCGCTATGATCGGTTAATACTTCAGCTTCAGTTTGCATGATATTTTATCCGTAAAAAGCAAACGCGCCCGCCGGGTAGTGGCAGCCGCATTATGCAATATGTAAACAAGGGAGAAGGATCGGAAATGTAAATCGGGAAGGTTGTACGCAATATTCACCGTACTGCGTTGTTACGGCTTTGTCGTAACAGACCAGTTGCCTGCCGCGCCCGCAGAATATCTACCGCCCGAAGATAAGGCGATTGTTCCTGCCAGCTAAATCCCTTCCTGTCGATACGCACCAATTCGTATTTTTCCACCAGAAAGTTCACAGCATCGGCCAGAGTGATCCCGGCATTAATGTGTTCCTGTATAACGGTTTCATCACAGAAAGGTGTATCGTTTAGCGTCAGACCATAATGCTGTTCCAGCAGCCGTGTAAGTAGCATTTGCCAAACTGTCACGGGCGACAGACATAGCGTCGCTTCCTGCGGAGTTGTTGCAGGTAGAGTTTTCATATTTGCTCTTGTGGAGTTAGTTAACGTTGAGTGGGATAAACGGCGATGTATACGTAACCGCAACTGCCAAGTGTATCGGCTTCGCAGGTGAAACCATTGTGGTACAGGGTGACACAGTGGGCATGGCGAGGATTCATTTCACCAGTAGTCAACATCGACTCCATCTGGCTGATAAAATGTGGGAATACTTCATCCAACTTCAAAGATTCTGCGTTACTGAAATCACCGGTAATGCTGGCCCGGTCAACCAGATAGTGCAGCCGGTTTTCCTCCTGTACCAGACGAGCGCCAAAGCAAGGCGTCACATTACGATTCAGCCCCCACTGGAGAAATGAATCGTTCTCTGAGTCAGTAGATTTCATTGAAGTACCCTCATATCCAGCCTCGCTCTGCAAACGACACAATGCCATCTGAACCGACAACCAGATGATCGAGTATGTTCACATCAACCAGTGCCAGGGCTTCTTTAAGCCTGCCCGTAATGTTGCGATCGCATTGGCTGGGCTCCGGATCACCGGATGGATGGTTATGCGCCAGCACGACAGCTGCAGCATTGAAGCGAAGCGCTGACTTCACTACCTCTCGAGGATGGACCTGGACATGGTTAATCGAACCGGCAAATAGCGTTTCACTCTCCAGTAAACGGTGCTGGTTATCGAGATAGAGCACCATAAACACTTCCCGTTCTTGTCCTGCCAGATGTAACCGAAGCCATTCACGGGCAGCAGTACTGGAGATAAACGATATACCGGGCTGGCGCAGATATTTATCCAGCAGGTTGATGGCACGACGAATGGTGCGTTGGGCATAGGGGGTTAATCCGGAGGTCGCGGGGAGCAAACAACCATGCTGGGCCATAATCGCCAGTGGAAAGAGTTCAGGCTGAGATGACTGCGGGGATAATGCGGTATTCATGTTCGGTATCCCTCAGTCGATGAGATGCATAATGGCGCTGGACTCTGGATGGTTCAGCGCGTAGTCGCGTAAGCGATAATAGTGCTCAGTCATCGCGTCACACTCGGTGCGACAGGCGTGGTGGTTGTAAGCCATCAGACAGGCGACCATCCCTGCAGCTTCACTGGTAAGCTCTGCGCCTTTGCCGTTCATGCTGTTGAACAATGTCCACTTCTCATTGTGATCTGACTCGGGAGCCATAAAAGCGCCGCCGTTGCTGAGTGTCGAAAAGCGCCAGATACCACCTTGGTAATCGGCACACAGCCGCTCCATCCAGGCGAAAATACGAGGTTCAAGGGTTATCCATTGTGGGATGGAGCCAAAGTGCTGCGGCCAGAAGCCGATGCGTAACTCGTCCGGGACCACTGAGGCAGTAATTGCGGTATGCTCCGCAACCTGATGATTTTGTGTATTCATTAAACTATCTCCTTATGCCGGAACCGTTGTTTAACGCCCGAAAAAATCGAGCATGTTTTCTGCCATCACCCAAAGAGCACGATTGAGCTTCACATCGCCATCAATACCGGTAACAGCACGGGTGCGGCTGCTTTTCCCCTGAGCGGTTCGCCCTGACAATCCACCTTTCATCAGGTTCTCCTGCACGCGCTGGTATACGGTCCACAGGTCATCGCTGTAGTCCTCCCGGCGACGTGGGGTCAGCAACTGCGATACCGTGACCGGCTGGTGGTCTTCACCAAAGCGATACTTCAGCGCGGCATTCGCCAGGGCGTTACGGGCTGGTTCTGGCAGTGCCAGTGACTGCATTGCATCGCGCTTCTCCTCCACCCGGTCAAACACACCGAGCACTTCGTAAGCCCCTTCAATCACCTTCTCAACAACATTCCCTTTATGCGGTACCCGCACTTCTCCGAATGACTGACCGCAGACCAGGCCATTGGTACAGACGCCGCGAAATAACCCCGGCAGCATCTGGTAGCTTGATGAGCCGTCGTGGCTGTTAAGCAGAATGATTTCCGGTACCTGATGTTCGGTAAGTTGCCCGGCACGACGCAGGCGCAGCATGTGTTTGGTATGCTCCCGCTTGCTCTGGTCGCGAACCTTCGTCTGGCAGGCAAAGAACGGCTCAAACCCCTCGCGCTGCAGACTTTCGAGGATGGTGATGGTCGGGATGTAGGTATAACGGTCCGAGCGTGATTCATGCTTGTCACTCCCGAACACGCTGGGCACATGACTCATCAGCTCTTCGTGGGTCAGAGGTCGGTCACGGCGTATCTGGTTTATACGGCTAAAGCGGCTGGCTAATCGCATGGCTAACTCCTTATCTGATAATGAAATAAAAACAAAAAAGCCATGTTCCCGAAGGAACATGGCCTGTTGCTATCTGGTTGTTGGTGCGTAGTGGGCTGGAGAGGTCTGAAATGTGAATAATTAATCGCTGTAGTGTGTGGTCCGACATTCACTGAGGTCAGACAGCTCTTTTTGCGTATTCTTCAGACCCGGACTAAAGGAGCCGACTTTGTTATTGTTGACGTAAACATCGAAATTAGACGACTGACCCAGCGCGTCAATAAATGACACCCAGGCATTGTCACCGTTTCGCCAGCCGAGGGAAGAAGGTAACGGATACTGACTGTTATCCATGACGACCGTTATTTCCGTCCCGTCGTCATGAGAACTTACTGATGTTCCATCAGGCAGGGTGAGATCAACACCGTGTTGCAGAATATTCTGCGCATCCGGATTGCCAGTACAGTTCAGATTAAACACCACCTTCTCCGGGCTGGTAATGATATATTCGGTCACGCCCATCCCAAAACCACTCGTCCACATATTGGGAATAGCCTGTGCTGTTGATACAGAAGCCAGCATAGCTAATGTAAATATTACGTAAGGCAGTCGCATAATGTTGTCCTCAAATCATGTAATAAAGCTTTTGTTGTTCAAAACAATAAAGTAATGAAAAAACAGTTGGATTATTTTATTTGTTTGTAGCGAAACGCTTCTTTTCCGGCATAAATCCCGACGAGATCGTCATAACGAGGGTCCTTTTTATTCGTGCGGAACGTTACTTTCATATCCGGACTGCACATATCCTTCATGGTGAGATTGAATTCTTTACCAGGCGTAATGGTATAGCCTGTTGCCACATCGTCTTTACTGGGAGTGATCCACCCCCATATGCCACCCGGACAATCTCTGGAAGGTTTCGAGCGAACAACAATAAACCATCCCATTGAATCCACTTCCGTCGCTGTGCACAGTTTTCTGACCTGTCGGTGGGCATCACACCAGAATATATTCCCACTCTTATTATTCACTGCCGCAGGCAGGAACCCGCTATAAGGACGTGCTGCGTGAGAATTACCTGCGATAAGCAGGGGGAACAACATGACTGGCAGTAAAGAAAACAATTTCAATTTTTTCATTAGATTAACCTTACATTTAATTATGGAGACTATCTCTTATCAGTGTGTCCGGATTGCCCCCGACTTTCTGATGGAGAAAATGAATTCAGCGACTGCTGAATAAAACGGAAATGAGGTAAGGCAGAGATAAAATGTTTATCTTCCGACAGCTGATAGAGAAGCTCACTGCGAATAAATGTTTCCCGGGATGGCCTTACCAGATGAATCTCATCCAGCCGGAAGACACGTAATTGCCTGTTATGTTCAGCGACCAGATACCAGTAACCGTCCAGAGCGATTAGCCGGTAAGGTGCAACGGCCTCATGACGATCCCCTTCAGTCAGAATGGTGATGCGCTGACATCCCGAAATAGCTCTGACCAGCCTGTAGAAGCAGAGTTTTCCTGCCGGGGGATGAGGTCTGTCCTGATGCCATACCAGACAGGGTCGATCATCACAGTCCAGCAGGCTGCTGACCAGTCGCCGGTCAAAGCCCGGGAAAACCCCGGCCAACCCCGTGCGGTAAGCAAAGGTCAGAATATCTATTTCCTGCCGCGTACTATGAATATCTGAGCGCAGACTGCACTGCCCTTGGTAGTAATCCAGGTCGAGATACATCAGACGTTCCCGAAAGTCACGACGCAGCGTGCGCTCTGACACCCCGAATTCAGTTGCCAGTTTGCGAATAAATAGAGTTTCACCGGACACCAGGCGGCTGATAATCAACGACAACCTGACGGCAAGCCGGTCATGTCGCCGCTCCTGAAGCGTCATGAAAGGTTTCTCCTGAGAAGTTAACTCTCTGAATTGATAATGATTACTTTAAAGGAAGGGGTGGACAGGGTATGGACAACATCGGAACTATTTTTTATGAGCAGCCCGGGCTTGTGGGCGCTCGTCTGACAGATAATGATGCTTCGCCTGATTTAATTGATGATAAAACGCAGTGGAAAGGACATGTCCACAATCAACAAATCATTAACAACCAGTTCATCATTCGCAGAGAAAATTGCGATATCAGAAGAATATCCAGTCCCAGACAGCCCGAGCGACTGACACCACCGCATCACGCACGCTACGAATCACCGTTTTCAGCGATGTAGGCAGGAACGACGATGACTCAGCCGTATCGAAAACCCGGCCCACAGCGTCACCGAAACTGTCACGGGCCTGCGACTTTACCGGCTCTGTGCAGAGTCTCCCTTGTAGTTGTGTCACCACCGGGCTGGTGGCGCGGTCAGCCAGACAGCGCATCATGTTTGCCACCATCTCCTCAATGCCCCATCCAGTGCTGGCGGACACCACACAGACCGGATGATGCGGTTTAAACATCGCCATAATCGCAGCCTGCTTAGCTTTAAGATTTCCCTGTTGGTGTGTTGAAGGTTTGCTGGTGAGGGTATCCCATTCATGACAGGGTTCGATTTTGTCGGCCTGGTTAATCACAAACAGTACCTTTTGCCTGTAAGGTTGCATCACACCGTGCCAGAACTGCTCGTCCACGGTTAGTGCCCGATCATCGGCCTTAATGACCCACAGCACCAGGTCCAGCTCGGGCAGCATACGACGGTACAGGGTACGGTATTCGTGATCCCGCCACCCGTTTTCACCTACCCCCGGTAAATCGACAATCACCAGACTGTGACGACCGCTGCGCAACCGGAAGCGCAGTACGTCGCGAGTACAGGCGTTCACGTCACTCACCGGGGATACCTTGCCCCGGAAAAGTTCGTTGCAGAGAGAGGATTTACCAGCACCACTTTTGCCCATGATGCCAATCACCGGCTCGTAGTGAGTCAGGTTCTGGATACGTTCAAGAATAAGCTGGCGAAGCGTGCGCGGAAGCGACGCGAGCGGTTGTTCAAAGGCCTGAAGGCCGTCAGGTTTATTCATACAGTAGTCTCAGCGTGAAAAATTAAAAACCCCGCGATCCAGTCAGGAAAGCGGGGATTCAATGAGATAATATCTATATGAAATTATTTTGAATTTTATATTAACGCAAAGGGCTTTGTGCAGTCCAAGAATGAAAGATCTCCGCTTAGCGCCAAAGTCAGACGGTGCTAAGTCTGTACCGTATTACTTTGACGAGGCCAGTCAGTGTCTGTTGATATTGTGCCGTATCGCTAGAGTGTGTGAAGCACACCGCCGTGCCAGTTCATCGGTCTGGTCGGCCAATGGGAGTAATGCATTGCACAGAGTGCATTGTAAGACTGTGACGACAAACAGCCACTTTGTGAGATGGATCATAGGTATGGTTTAGCTCTCTGTTACGATGAGCTGCTTTCTGCGTTGAGCACATAGATTTGAACAGCAAAAAATGTGGCAATGACTAAGAACCGTTTTGATCGGAACCGTATTCCTCAGCAGAGTTGGTCGTGGCAAGCAGTCTCCTGCGGTTTGAGTGCTACTCTTATTTTGGAAGATAATTAAAAAGATAGGGAGGTAGTAATGCGGATTTCCCGAATCCGGTTAATTAATTTCGCCAACTTCTCCGACGTTGATGTTGAAACGGGTGAGAGTATTGTTATTGTTGGTGAAAACAAGGTTGGCAAGAGCAATTTTATTCGCGGTCTGCAGCTGATTCTTGACCCAGGGTTGTCTGAGCGTGACCGTCAACTGGGTTTTGAACATTTTTGGGATGGATTGGGCGAAGACAAATTGGGGGAGAGCATCGAAATTTCAGTGGATCTTACTGATTTCACCGACGATCCCCGATTGATGGCTCATCTGAATGACTGTGTCCTAAATCCGGGGCCTCCGATGGTGGCCCGTCTTACCTACCGCTTTCAGCCCAAAACCGAGTTAAATCGAGCTCCTGAATCGTTAAAAGATTATGAGTATGTGATCTTTGGTGGCGCTGATCCTGAAATGCATATTGGTGGTGCGTTTCGCCGTATGTTGCCTATCGATGTTCAAGGCGCGTTGCGTGATGCCGAGAAGGATCTTTCAAGCTGGCGTAATTCACCCTTGAGACCGCTTATTGAAGAACTATCCGCATCTCTCGACGACGAGACTCGTGAGGAGATTCAAATTCAGGTTGATGAGGCTCAGCGGGAACTGGCTGATCATGATGAGGTGGCAGCGACAGCCGAACGAATTAGCGAACGGTTGATTGCTATCGCAGGTGAGCAACATGCCGTTCCGGTATCGCTCGGACTTGCACCGACTCGCGTTGATGCGTTGCTACGTAGCCTGCGCTTGCTGCTCGACAGTGGAATTCGTGGCATTGGCGATGCCAGTCTGGGGACGGCTAATCTAATTTTTCTGGCCCTGAAAAGCCTCGAACTTGATCGTCTTGTTGATGACGGAGAACGAGACCATACTTTTTTCGTCGTCGAGGAGCCGGAAGCGCACCTGCATCCGCACGTACAGCGCCTAGTCTATCGTTACTTCCTGGGTACTGACGGGGAGAATGATGATGAAGGGACGCCGCTGACAACGATCCTGACCACCCATTCACCACATATTGCCAGCGTCACGCCTGTCAGATCTATCGTTCTTCTGCGTTATGACGCAGAGGACGAGAAGACGATTGCTGTTTCAACGGCGAACGCACCGTTTACGCGGCGGGACGAAGATGATTTGCAACGCTATATCGACGTCACCCGCGGCGAAATATTCTTTTCACGTGGGGTGATCTTGGTGGAAGGAGATGCCGAACGCTTTCTTGTCCCAGCATTCGCTGATGCTCTTAATATTCCCCTCGATATGCTTGGGATCACGGTGTGCTCGATCGGTGGAACAAATTTCACTCCGTATGTGAAGCTCCTAGGGCCACAGGGACTTAATATTCCGCATGTGATTTTGACAGATCGCGATCCTATGGCGGTTGGAGAGCCGCTGGTTCGTAGGAGACTTATCAATATGTTAGGCGTGCTTGAGGGAGATGTTGACCATGATGATATGGATACCGATGAAGTGATTGCTCGTGCAGGGGAGTATGGATGCTTTGTCAATGAGATCACCTTGGAGCCTGAGCTGTTTACCGGTGGATTGGCCGAAGCCATGCAGTCGGTCATTGAGCGGGAACTATCTCTGGCGCAAGTCACCTTGGATCGGATACAGGCATGGGTGGATGACACGGACCAGCTTGATATAGCCCGGTTGTTGAAACTAATTGAGCGAATTGGCAAAGGGCGGTTCGCCCAGGCGCTGGCACCTTCTGTGTCGGAGGATGTTTGTCCGGATTACATTCGCGAAGCACTGGAGCATATCCGCGATGCCGTCGCGTAGTGTCAGTGCAGCCTATTTGGCTCAGGCTGCCGAGCTGGCCGGGAATCCGGGCCAGTTAGCCGCGTATCACTCCCGTGGGCACTGCGTGGTACTCGCCGGGCCAGGTAGTGGTAAGACCAAGACTCTCGTGCTGAAGCTGGCCCGAATCTTGGCCGAGGATGTCCAGGCTCCACGTGGTGCGGCATGTATCACATATAGCCAAGAATGCGCACGCGAGCTAACCCGTCGTCTCGAAGCTCTAGGGCTAAGAGAGGCACCGAATCTCTTTATTGGAACCGTTCATGGGTTCTGCTTGCGCCATCTGTTGATGCCCTATGGACGACTGGCCGATCTGCCAATCCCATTTCCGCTGTCAGTTGCGTCTCAGCGCGCGAGCGAACGGTTACTTCGACAATCCGGTGACCGTCTCTTTGGCCCAAACCATCCCTATAAGGCTATGGATCTCGGACGGCATCGCCGTTCGGTGTTGAATCGCAGCAGCGTTGCCTGGCGTGCAAAGGAGGAACTCGCTGCTTGGGCCGAGGCCTACGAAGCGGCATTACGGCAGGAAGGGCTAATAGACTACGACGATATGGTGATATTCGGCCAGCGTCTGATCATCGAGCATGATTGGGTTCTGCCCCTGGTACAGGCGAAATTTCCGATCCTTGCGGTGGATGAATATCAGGATTTGGGCGTGGCGCTCCACCGTATGGTTAAACGCCTAGCTTTCGAGGGAGGCGTACGCTTATTTGCTGTGGGTGATGCAGACCAATCGATTTACGGTTTCACTGGTGCCGATGGTGCGTTACTCCTAGAACTGGCAGACAGGAGAGACGTTGAAACAGTCCGGCTCCAGTTGAACTATAGATCAGGAGCGGGCATCGTCAATGCGTCGGAGATGGTGTTGGGTGAGGCTCGAGGTTATCGCGCAAACAACCCGAACCGCCAGACAATCATTGCGTTCCAGCTGTGTCCGAATGGCTTGGGGGATCAGGCTGTCCATGCTGTCGCGCAGATTATTCCTGCTGCGTTGGCTGCTAAGCAGGGTCGAACGTTGGGTGACATCGCTATTTTGTACAAAGACTACCGTGCCGGCGATGTGGTGGCCGATGCGGTGACAGCTGGCGGTTTTGATTACATTCGTGTGGATACCGCAGCACCTTATCGCAAGGTTGCCTTGACGAGCTGGGTGGAGGATTGCGCGGCATGGTGTGCTGGCGGTTGGCGTATCGGGCGCCCTCAACTGCGAGGACTGATAGACCGTTATCTGGCATTTCATCGGGCAAGGCTGCATGATGCATGCGCCCGACGTAAGGGGCAGGAGTTAACCAGACTGCTTTGGGCACTTCGTGCAGACCAATATCCTGCGTGCGATTTTGTCGCGTCTTTGCGCAACGGTCTCGTTGATCCCCTGCTGGCAACTGAACCGACGCTTTCTGATCAAGCGGAGCAACTAGACCGCATGACTGCTGCACTTGCCGAAGGCGGTGCGTTAGCGATGTTGGATATCACGAGCCTAGGTGGTCGTGACGGTTCACCTGAGCACCTCAACTTGCTGACACTTCACTCAGCCAAAGGTTGCGAATATGACGTGGTCATCATGGTCGGCTTAGATCTGGGGAATTTGCCGTGGCGTAATGAGACGCTAGAGAAGCTGCGTGAAAGCCGTCGTCTTTTCTATGTAGGGCTGACCCGCGCACGGGACGAGGTGCATATGCTGTATTCCGGTTTTGTTGATGGTCGCTACGGCCCTATGCGTCTAGGGCGTTCCCCATTTCTGGATGAACTGGAGGAGCGAATGAGAGGGGCAGGTTTAAGGTAGTCGGGAATAAATGCGTGATCGAATCTGTGGACGGCCAGTAAAAAGAAAACACCGGTTATCACGCCACATTCCAATGCTCAAGCTAAGGCAAAATGCATCAAAATTAAAATTCAAGGTGCGAGCTAAGGGCCTCAGATGCTTGAAGAAATGTTCGTCACAGACTTAGATGGCCTTCGCAAGGTTAATCCGACCCGTTATCTTTTCATTCATTGTCCACTACTTGTACAGAATGGGCGAGCTAACTGGGTTGAAGGCCCGCTATGTGCCAATAGCAAACGTTACCAAGACTGTTGTAACACAATCCATTTGAGCAAGTTAAAGCGTTTTGCTCATGTAGTTTATCTTTGATGAAGCCTACCTCTTGGAAAAAATAGCCCCCCACACACATTTTATATTGTGGGGAATAATAATCGTTCTTAACTGACTGACATTAAGTAATATTTATAGTGACAATAGGCATGATAGCAACTATTTTTACAGTAGTTCCGAGTGATGCTATCTAACAGATTACTCGAACCGAGTCCGTTTCTCATCATGACTGTATAGGCGTGATGTGTCCATCAAAGGAGTGAGTTTTGAAATTTGAACGAATCTATAAAAATATTACAGGCCTTAGCTGTCCTATATTCGGGATTCAGTGGAATGCTCCAATAATAGAAGCTGACGAAGCTAAGAAGATCGTCATTTTTCTTGAGGACAAGCGAGTTCTTTTCAATCCTATCGATATGGAGGATACTAGTCATTGCATTCAGAGTGTTATCAGCATTAGATCTGAATTGACTAAAATCCTACAAGGTTTACCGAGCGATTCATATTTAGCAAATCAATTAAGGAAAATGAGAAAGGCATGCCAAGAATTCGGTGACAGTGTTGGCTCCCCTCAGTTCATCCGATTTGATCATCCTGTGCAAGTATCTATGCTTGAGCGAGCGCTTTTTAAACTGCGAAAAAAGTGTGGTACCTCTGTGGCAGAAATAGCAGTTGCCTATGGTCTTGATGTAGATGACGGATTGGCCAGTATTATCCCTTTTAATAATCCCAGTAATACTTAGCAATGGGTTCAATTTCTCTTGCTTCATTCGCCGGATAAAAAGCTAAACATTTGTTTGCTAGATTAATTAACATACAATAGGCGGTTTTGGGTCGTAAGCGGGCGGCAAATTATTGGTGAGTCGTGGTGTCCGCTCCTCGCTCATAGTGGACCTTCAGATCAGCTAGCTTGTAAGCTTCGAGTCAGAAGCAAACGATCTAAAAGGCAGGCACGGCTCCGACGTCCATACCCCGCCATATTAATCTTTAACAGTATGTACTCTGTACCTAACGGGACAAGGAAAAGTTAGTTAGAGGACCCTGGGTCGACTCAGATTCATCACTACATTGAGAAATCAGACCAAGGCATCACTGCGATCACAACGCTATTTAGTAGATTTCCGGTAAGATTTCGCTGCCTGCCAGGCATGTTTCATCTTCTCAATAAACTCCAGCTTCTCTTCAGGTTGGGCGTTCCACACATCCATAGCCGCAATAATCATGTCATAACGCATAGACGTATTATAAGGGCGAAGATAGCTCGCTATTCGTCCCTTTCCTTTGAGATAGTCCCAGAGATATACTAACTGAGTTTCATCATCACGTGACATCCAGTCAAAATCTGTTAGAAAAAAATCATATTGCTCAAGCCAGCGCTCATGCAGTTTTTTGAAATAAGAGATCTTATCTCCAAGTGAGTATGGAGCTTCATCAATGTACCTCATCACACCATTGATGAGTTCACGCTCAGTTACCGGAGTGGGGTTATACAGAGAGGTACTAGCTCCCGCGTTCAGATAAAATCGGGAGAAAACGCGTTTCGGTTTCTTTGAAGCAGTGGCCTGTGGATTTGTTATCAGGTCCCAATCTATATCGTCCAGGTCGGTATTCAAATTAGAGAAATCAAGATTTGTGAAGATATTATCGTCCATTAAAAGAGAATTAAAACCACCTGAACAATCAAAGCCATCCCCCAAACCACCAAGCGTCAGCCCTGCAGATAATACTGGGTATTCAAAAATATAATGGTGAGCAAACCACAATGCTCTTGGTGTACCTTTGAAACAATCAAAATAATCTTTATCAATCAGTAGCAGCTCAGCCCATTCTTTAAGAGTTTTCCGGCCAATTTTGATCCTGTCCTGATCGCCCAGGAAATGCCGTTCAAGGATCTCAGAGATTAAACGTCGAAACTGATCCGGCGAATCATAAGTACTCCACTGTAAGGAGTAATCAGTGTTGGAAAGCGCACCAAGCATTTTTAAATACATTATCTCGTAACGGATCATATCGTAATGCAACATCGTCTCTTCCCTCTAATTCTGGCTCCTGGACACAGATTAGCATGAGCATCTTTTAGGTAGAGGGAGGCGGGTCACAGGCTGAGGAATGGCTGATTTTTTACTGATATCCCACTGATTTTATTGTGATAATAATCTGACACTTTACTGCATTATTCCTGTGATTTTTACCCTAGGATCGTCCTCTGTTCACCTCATTAGCATCGTTCAACAGTAAATATGAACATTTGGGTTTTTAGTATAATTAAGGGGGACTCCCTGTTTCTATACCACCCTGTTCATAGTTCCTTCCCCTAACAAGCAACCCTGCCAGTATTCCCCTGGATACACGGCTCCCTGTATCTGCCATAACCTCACTTCGCTTAAAAATTACATCTCATCCCAATCCTTTGCACTCCATCTGACAAAGGATAAATCAATGCACACACCTTACCCTTTTAATTCCAGATACACGATGAACTGGTTTCTGCTGTCTCTACTCAATGACCACTTAAATCAGCTACTGAACCGATATTCCCGAATACAGGCACTCCGACTCGACCTGTTCTATCAGAAAGGTACAGGACGCTATAAACATTATTCATGGAACGAAACCGAGCAAGAGGTGCGCATGCTGGTTGAACGCACCCTGCAGCACACAAATCTGGCAGGGTATTTCTGGGTACTCGAGAATTCTGTAGACCACGGCTGCCATGCCCATATCGTGTTCTATCTCGACAGGCACCTTAACCAGGCTACCTACCCAATAGCTGAGAGAGTTGGAACAATATGGCGGGAAATAACGCAACGAGAAGGCTATTACAACCGCTGCGAATACAAACCCTCTTATGAAGCCAGTATTGATAAGCCGGTGAACTACGATGATACCGAAGCCATTGATAACCTGCGCTACATCATCAGCTATCTCGCCAAAGAAGAGCAAAAGCACGGTCATTATCATTACGGAGCCAGCGAGGTACCGCCGCCCAGCGGACTGGGGCGTCCTCGCACGTTGTAACTTACATTCTGCACTTTTTTACGTATCAATCCATTGATGTGGAAGGGCTGGTGGTAACGAGTGATCCACCACCAGCTCAGGATAATCCCACAATGGAAGACAGCATCATGACAGAACAAATTTCTTTGCTTGATGACCAACTGGTGGATATGCGCTTCATCACGAAGCTAACGGGGCTGACAGATAAGTGGTTCTACAAGCTTATAAAAGATGGCCAATTCCCAAAGCCCATTAAACTAGGTCGCAGTTCCCGCTGGAAGAAAAGTGAAGTCGAATTATGGTTACAGCAACGCATTGCCGATTCACGTGGCCACTGATATAGCCTACTCTTTCTGAGCTACTCCTTTCCCAATATACCAATCCTTTAAGGCACCATTCAGCTCTAAAACAATTCACGCGATATTATTTATCAGATTTAATCGCAACGATTTCTGGCTCAGAACCTGAAAAGCAGAAGCCCACCCTATCCCTGGTATATCCCTCATTCTGTTAACGCCTGCCATACTGACGTTTATTTCCTGGGGTGAGCTTCTTACTTTTTAACGACGTGTCAGAACAATCCTGCGCCGGGCATATAACGTTTCCGCAGACAGCTGGAATTCATATTCCGCCGCCTTCAGCTTTCTCGATTTAAGCATCTTCATCGTAACGCCGCTGATCTGCCCTGCTTCCACTCGTCTCTGAATTTCACCAGCGCTCAGCATGAGCTGCTGCTTTAAAATCGACAACAGGCTGATCTGGAATGAACGGGAAATCCTGACACGAACGCGGACCCGCTGGTGGGCGGTGATGCTTACCGCCCAGCGCTCCTGAACGGTAAAATCAGGCCGACCCGATAGCTCTGCGTTGTTCCGCTTCAGTATCGCGATATCACTTGCGAAGTGCTGTACCGTGGCGGCATCGTTTGTCATTAGCCGATGATAAAGCTGGCGGTTAATTTTGCTGACGGGCAGACGCGTAAACAGGGAGATATTCCAGGTGTAATCACAGTGTGTGCATTTATAGATACTCCACACGTCCAGCACCTTCTTTTGCGAATTAACCCGAAATGCTTCCGAAGGCAAGAAGTCCCGTTTAGTGCTGCACGAAGGGCAGCGTTTCGCAATGCGCTGATACCCCACAGGCGTGACAGTCCATGTAACTTTCATAACGTACCTTTTTTAACCCATACAAAACCGGATCCGTACTGAACGGACCATGAATGTTTATGTATGAAAAATATTTAAGAGATATTTTTCAGTGGGTTAAAAAAAGATTTCCAACGCAAAAATCCTATAGATAGTCAACGAGATAAGTCGAGACTATCAAAATGGCGCTAATCGGGTAAATGAGTTCAATCAATATTTATGGTGGTTAATCACGCTACTTAAACCCGGGAATCCCCTGACCGGGATGTAATTGCATTGATGGCTCATCAGAAGCAATTATCTCTCCAGTTCTCATGAGCGCCTGTCAATTAGCAGTACTGGATAGTCCCACATTGTTTATTATTTGAGTGCGTATTATTCGAATGGCATTATTTAAATAAACGCTAAACAACCATTTATTTAGTATGGATATAATGATTTTATTCGTTAACCTGTTCTGGCTAACAAACGAACAGCTCTCAAGCAGGAAACTGTCAACTCGGAAGGAAAACGTTTAGCCGCTAGTGGCTTGTTCTTACCGCCTTAACCGTTACGTTAGCACCAGGGCAACTAACCTTGCTCATAAGTTCCCTGTTTGTGGAATAATTCTTTTTTCATTGTTTAGCAGCCTGAGCAGGCGGCTCTTTTTCAGGAGGCAGCATGCCACTAAATAAAATGAAGCGTCACGCCATACTCCACACGCTCTCTATACCTGAACGTAAACTACGCCCTGTAAAATGGCTTGCTCTCATTTCATCTCTGCTATTTATCTTTCAACTGGCAATTGAGAGCCTGGTCATAAGCGAATAGCAATTCCTGTACAAAGACCAAATCGGGAATGATTTTATGATACCTGTCGGGTGCAGAGCACAAAACTTAACGTATTTTTTTTCAATAACACAAGCATTACGTAGAGTTGTGCATCTGTTGAGTTTCACAGGTATAGACCTGACCGACGGAGTCTGAAAAAGGAAATGAATCATGGATAACTATACGCTACATCGTGGCAGACTTATCGACCATATCCAGCTCGTGGTAAACAACTTTGCCGCAAGCAAAGCGTTTTACACTGCTGTTCTGGCGGAACTTAAGATCCCCATGGTTATTACCGATGACGATTATATCTGGGCTGACGAACTGGTCATTTCGTCGGTAAAAAGTTCGGAGTCTGGCGGGGTGCCTACAGGACGGCACCATCTGGCCTTTCAGGCCGCAGACCGTGAATCGGTGAACGCGTTTTACCACGCAGCACTAAATCATGGCGGACGTGATAACGGCGCACCTGCCGAACGAACCTATCATCCCGGATACTATGCCGCTTTTGTTCTGGATCCGGACCGTAACAACATCGAAGCTGTTTACCATGGTGAGGGCGATCGCAGTGCCCGCTCTGTAGAAATCAGCTTCACTGTCTGAGAAAACAGGGAGCATATTTTCCCCTGTAGCTCCCGGTAATCGCAATGGAGAGCTTTATCTATGACCGTAATTCCGGTATCAGCCCTTGAATGCAGCATTACTGAGCTGTGCCGTATTCTTGCAGACAGCTTTAATGAATCATTGACACCGTTTGCGTTGCCACCGGAAATGTTTGCCTCACGTTTCATTTCCGAAGGACTCAGCCTTGAAGACTCGTTTGTCTGGCTGGTCAATGATAACCCGGCGGCAATAGCCATCGTAACCCGCAGAATGGACAAAGCGCGTCTGGCAGCATTTGGTGTGTTACCCGAGTACCGGAGCCAGGGACTGGCAAAACAGATGCTTACTCCTCTGTTTACCTCCTTAAAAGAGAAAAAGTTATCCAGCGTGAGGCTGGAAGTGATGCGCGAAAATACCCAGGCCATCGCTCTCTATCATGCGCTCGGTTTTCAGGTTCGCCGACATCTGTGCAAATACCGGGGAGATCCACAGTCTCGTCTGGAAATACCTTCAGGGGATATGGAATCCAAGGCTGTTGATGACTTCCTGCGTACCGTCTGGTCTGCACCAGATGATGATCTTCCCTGGCTGGCCAGTCCCCTGCAGCTCTTGTCTATTCCCTGCGACATCCTCAGGGATAACGAACATGCATGGTGTGCTGTCGCGAAGTTCATGGGACAACCTCAGCTCCGCTGTTTGTTTGTGGAACCGGTGTATCGTTACCAGGGACGGGCTAAAAGAATGCTTCAGAAAATGAATGCCAGATGGCCTGGCATAGGTACATCAGCAGCGATCCCAGAAACGCTGGCACCATTATTTACTGTGGCGGGTTATCAGGCTGAACCGTTATGCCAGTTTGAAATGGAACTGACATTTTAAACTATCGTTATGCTGCGTTCCGCATGACAGGAGAACAATGATGAGTTGCAAGTTTGAATGGATCAATGAGCCCGCCGTATGGTGCTACGAAAATAACGCCCTGTCGGTAATCACTGATGAGCATACTGATTTCTGGTGCCGTACCTGGTACGGGTTTGAGCGTTTTACCGGCCACATCTACGCTACTGATGTAACAGGTGATTTTACTTTTCAGGTCAGGATCCGCGCAGACTTCACCACACTCTATGACCAGGCCGGAATTATGATGCTCTCTGACGAACAGCACTGGCTCAAAGCTGGCATCGAATTTAACGATGGAGCACCTGCAATCGGGAGTGTACTCACGATGAGAAATTCCGACTGGGCTACAGGACTCTTTCCTGGGGATCCGAAGGAATTCTGGCTGCGTCTGACCCGTAAAAAAGATGCGTTACGACTGCAGTACTCCTCAGATGGACAGCACTGGCCATTACTTCGCTTATGCCATTTCCCTACGGGCCCTGTAAAAACGGGCATCATGTGTTGTACACCTCAGCGCAAGGGGTTGGAGGTAGAATTTCTTGATCTCAGACTGACTCCTGCGATGGATAAGGAACTGCACGATCTAAGTTGATAATAACCATTCAAAAATAAAAAACGGAGAACCCGCATATGGAGCCATTTTCGGGACGCCTTAGCAGGTTTGGCTGCGTTCTATTATTTCCACTGGCGATGATCATCTACGATTTTTCAGCCTACCTGACAACGGACCTTATTCAGCCGGGCGTCATTAACATTATAAATGAGTTACAGGCGGATGTTACGCTGGCTCCAGCATCAGTCAGTTTGTATATGGCAGGTGGACTGGCGCTCCAGTGGCTCCTGGGTCCTCTCTCCGACCGGATTGGTCGCCGCCCGGTCCTGCTCACTGGTGCAATGATCTTTGCCCTGGCATGCCTGAGCATGCTGTTTGTCACCTCGATCGAACAGTACTTTATTGCCCGTTTTATACAGGGCACCAGCATCTGTTTTATCTCAACCGTGGGTTACGTCTCAATTCAGGAGGCGTTTGGTGAAATGGATTCCATCAGGATCATGGCTGCACTGACCTCTATTGTTCTGCTCGCCCCAGTTATCGGGCCGGTGGCCGGTGCGGCGCTGATGGTGTTCATTCACTGGAAATGGCTGTTTGCCATCATCGGTGTGTTTGGACTGGTAGCATGGTTCTTACTACTGTTCAAAATGCCGGAAACAGTTATATCTCAGGGAAGAGAATTCAAACCGGGTGAAGTGCTGTCAGATTTCATCGCGGCATTTCGCCATCCAGTGGTGCTGACCGGCTCACTGGCAGTCGCTTTTGGTAACCTGCCTATCATCACCTGGGTGGCGCTCTCCCCCGTGATCCTGATTGAGCACGGGGGTATGTCTCCCGGAACCTATGCCTGGACACAGGTGCCCGTGTTTAGTGGGATCATTATCGCCAGTGCGATCGTAGCGAATTTTATCAAAGACCCGACTTCACCGCGTTTTATCTGGGGTACAGTCCCGATACAGTTTGCTGGCTTGCTGGCTTTGCTGGTCGGCAACCTGCTATGGCCACACGTCTGGCTATGGTCAGTACTGGGAACGAGCTTTTATGCCCTGGGTATTGGACTGCTCTATCCGGTGCTGTTTCGCTTTACGCTCTTTTCTCATAACCTGCCAAAAGGCACCGTTTCTGCCACGCTGAATATTCTGGCGCTCGGCATAATTGCCCTTAGCATTGAAATAACCCGCTGGGTTTACTTCCATGCTGGCGGCAGGATTGCTTTCCACGGCGCGGCGCTGCTGGCCGGTATAGCCGTCATCATATCAGTTTCTCGCCTGCTTAAACTGCGTGGGCAGCATCAGAGCCAGTCAGAATCACCGGTAGGCTGTCAGAAACAATAAGTAAGGAGGGTTTATGTTTTCTTATGTGATGCTGGGTACTAACGATCTGCCACGCGCCATCCGATTCTACGATCCGTTGATGGAATTGCTTGGGCATCCTAAGGCAGGCCGGAATGAAGAAGGCGCATCCTGGGGGACGTTCAGCGATAACCATACCATCGGATTGTGCGTCGGCAGGCCCTTTAACCAACAACCAGCGGGCGTTGGTAATGGCACGATGGTGGCGCTGAACGCCCGTTCTATTGAACATATCAGACAGTTGCATGCGCTTGCCCTTAGTCTGGGGGGCGCGGATGAAGGTGCGCCGGAGCACAGGCCGCAATACGGACAGGGATTCCATAGTGCTTATGTACGCGATCCGGACGGGAATAAACTGGCGTTTGTGTTCTATGCCAATGAGGGGGGAACTTCAAACTAACAGTTTTCGTGTTGCGTATGAAAACGGTAACACATCGGACATAGTCAGAGAGCAGCTGTCGGGCATAGCGTCAGGCGGTAACTCTTTTGGTCGCAGAGACTGGTGCAGATGAATCATTTAAAAGGAAGTCTTATGCAAATCATTTCGGCAGGGTGCATTATTCGGCCATTTCAGCCACACGAAATCGATAGTTTTATGGTGTATCGCAATGATGCGGAGTGGATGAAATATCAGGGGTTTAAGGGGCTAACAAAAGAGGACTATGAATCAGCATTGCTGGGCGTTCTTACGCTTACTCAGGGAATTCAATTGGCCATCGTCAACAAGCTGACGCAGGTTTTGATTGGTGATATCTATTTACGTCAGCAATGCGATGTATTTTGGCTCGGCTATACCATCAGCCCCGCTCATGCTCGCCAGGGATATGCATTTGAAGCCATTACCGCCACCATCGGCTGGATAAAAGAGAACGGTTTTTCACTCATCAAAGCCGGTGTGGATCCGAAAAATACCTCTTCAATAAAATTACTTATCAGGACTGGCTTTCATTTTTCAGGCATCGAAGAGGGTGAGCATATTTATGTTCTGGATTTAACAAAAGGAGAATAACCTCCGGAGGGGAAAAGCCAATGAGGCCATATAAGGGGTACTAAAACCTGCATTCGTCAGTGCACCTGCCTTTTTTCAGTAAATGAGCTGGCGTTCGATTTCCGAAGTACATCACACTTTTTCTACTGAAACATATCCCTGCTAAAACTACGTGTTATTATTCGCTCCGTAAATACCTTTCAACTCTACCCGAGGCTTTGATGCTGGAGAATGTAATCATCCGATAATCAGCTTACCGACCTTTTCAGGCCGGACTGATTATCAATGCGCCGAAATCGAATGCGGACACCGCGGTGTGTTTGCACGTTTTGCACATGATGATTAAACAGGTTTTCCAGTATGAATTTATCCCGTCAGGAACAACGTACCTTACACGTTCTCGCCAAAGGTGGCCGAATCGCGCACGTCCGCGATGCGTCTGGCCGCGTCACCGCCGTTGAATGCTACACCCGCGAAGGGTTGTTGCTCACCGACTGCACCCTCGCCACCTTCAAAAAACTCAAAACCAAAAAACTGATCAAGTCCGTCAACGGTCAGCCGTACCGCATCAACACCACTGGGCTGAATAACGTTCGCGCACAGCTTGATAACCGCTAAGGAGAGCATGATGGATATCAGCACCCTTATTTCCTCATCCCGGCGCATCCACCTGTCGGCGCAGGAAAGTAAAATCCCCTGGGATGAACCGGCCTTCAGCCAGCGCATGCTGGCGAACCATTTTTCGCAGGATCACGACTGGGCCAGCCGCAGGCAGGAGGTCATTGAGCTGCAGGTCGAGTGGATCGCCAGTCAGTTATCCCCTGGCGCACATATCCTCGATCTTGGCTGCGGCCCCGGGTTTTATACCCACCGCTTAGCGGAGCGTGGATTTCACTGCACCGGTGTGGATTTCTCACCGGCATCCGTGAGCTGGGCCCGTCAGCAGGCGCAGAATGCAGGAATGAATATCGACTATGTTCAGCAGGATGTCCGCGCATACTGGCCAGATAAATCGTTCGATTTCATCATGATGACATTCGGGGAACTGAATGTGTTTAGCACGGCAGATGCGCGCTCACTCGTCAGCCGCTGCGCGCTGTGGCTGGAGCCGGGTGGCAGGCTGCTCACTGAAGTCCATACTTTCGACGAAGTTAAACGTCAGGGAATGGCTGAACCGAGCTGGCAACGCTGTCCGGACGGATTGTTTCTTGACGTCCCTCACCTGTTGCTGACGGAGCATGGCTGGGATGAGGAAGCACAGACCAGCTCAACACAGTTCTGGGCCATAGAAGCAAACGGTCACACCACCCGTTTCGGCAGCCAGATGACGGCCTGGCGCGATGACGAGTACGTCAGCCTGCTCGGGAATGTCGGTTTTACCCTGCTTCCTCCTCCTGAAAGCCACGACTGGCCAGTCAGCGAGACATTTGAAGGAAAGCTGTTTGTTCTGCTGGCTGAAAAAGCCAAACCCTCAGAGGAACCTCCTCTTCATACACAACGCAATATAAGGAATTCCACATTGGATATCCCACGTATTTTTACTATCAGTGAAAGCGAACACCGCATCCACAACCCGTTTACCGAAGAGAAGTACGCCACGCTGGGTCGCGTGCTGCGCATGAAGCCGGAGACCCGCATCCTGGACCTCGGCAGCGGCTCGGGCGAGATGCTCTGTACCTGGGCCCGGGATCACGCCATTACAGGCGTCGGGATCGACATGAGCCAGTTGTTCAGCGAGCAGGCCAGACAGCGCGCGGAAGAACTCGGCGTCAGCGAACGCGTACATTTTATTCATAATGATGCGGCGGGTTACGTCGCCAATGAAAAATGTGACGTGGCAGCCTGCATCGGCGCGACCTGGATTGCCGGAGGCTTTGCCGGGACAGTCGAACTGCTGGCGCAGAGCCTTAAACCGGGCGGGATCATGCTCATCGGTGAACCTTACTGGCGTCAGCTTCCGGCAACGGACGAGATAGCCCAGGCCTGCGGCGTCAGCTCGACAAGCGATTTCCTGACGCTTCCAGGGCTTGTCAGCGCGTTTGACGACCTCGGCTACGACGTGGTGGAAATGGTACTGGCGGACCAGGAAGGCTGGGACCGGTATGAGGCCGCGAAATGGCTGACCATGCGCCGCTGGCTGGAAGCCAATTCTGACGACGACTTCGCCGCCGAAGTCAGGGCCGAGTTAAACATCGCGCCAAAACGCCACGTAACTTACGCGCGGGAATACTTTGGCTGGGGCGTGTTCGCGCTCATCGCCAGGTAACAACAGGTTCCCGGTATTTCTGACTGGAGATACCGGGGGCTTCGCCTTTGCTTTGATCTGATGCATCACCTGCACAATACATATTCTGTATATTTATTAATCAGGACATCACCATAAGGAGCATCATATGTCACAACATGAACAGTTCTGTCAGGCTTGCGGAATGCCGATGTCGGCACCCGATGCGCACAGTGCCAGCGATCAATATTGCGCGTACTGCTGTGACAGTAACGGCAATCTTAAACTCTGGGAAGAAGCGGTATCAGGCTTAGCCAGCTTCCTTGATTCCTGGCAAAAAGTCGGCCCGGAAGAAGCACAGAAGCGGGCAAAGCGTTATCTGACGGCAATGCCCGCCTGGGCTCATAAAGCGGACGAGTGATTTGAGCTGATTATCTACGCTCCACCCTGAATCCTTTAAGGAGAGCCGATGTTTTCTCACATTATGCTCGGAACCAACGACCTGCCACGCGCCATTACATTCTACGATCCGTTGATGGAGATGCTGGGGTATCCCCGTGGTGGCAGGAATGAGGACGTCGCATGGTGGGGCGTATTCAACGGTAATAACACGACAGCACTGGGTATCGGCAGACCTTTTGATAAGCAGGATGCCACGACCGGAAATGGTGTGATGGTCGCCCTGATTGCGCGTTCTGCCGAACACATTAAGCAGCTTCACGCGCACGCTTTAAACCACGGCTGAACGGACGAGGGAGCACTTGGCCTGCACCCGCATTACGGCGAAGGTTTATACAGCGCTTATGTCAGAGATCCCGATGGCAACAAGCTGGCTTTCGTCTATTACACCGCACAATCCTGAGTACGATAAATCGGGGGCCTCAGCGCCCCCGCCTGAAACTAAACCTATCCCGCAGATTTCAGAGGAGCGTTGGACGAGTTGATAAATGCCGAGATGTCTTACTGTTTTACGCCAGAACTCCATAAAGTAACAACCATACGCATACTACCTTCTTGACACCTTTAAACCATTTAACCGCATGCCTCTGTCTGCCCTTCAGGGACGGCTTACCGGTCATTGATTCTGCGTTTTCATACCGAAGTCTAGCAGCGTATTGGCGAATATTCGTGGCAACGCCAGCAGGCACGTCGGAACTCACCGCCCACACTCCTGCTGTGGCTTTGGGAGTATGCAGCTTGCAAGCGTGTCGTATGGTGCTGCTGATGAATCTGGATACGCTTGGGAGAGCCCAAGATGAAAGCGCTATGCAGGCGATAAGCGAAATATTCAGGGAGGCATGTCTGACGGTTATCGGCGCTGATTGCACCGGCGTCACTAACAACACGCCAGCCATCCTGAACCGCTCCGGCCGGGGATCCTTCACGATGCCCTTTAAGCAGTTGAAAGCACAGGTACAAGAGATGGGGCAACCAGTCACGACTGCGAGGACTGGTGTTATCAATGTCTAAATGACATGTGAGCAAAAGTTGCTGATTCGGTTGTAGCTGCACAGCAGAACCCTCAGTTTGCGGACAGGATGATCCTCTATTATCCTTTAAACCTTTTGCATTTCTGACTACGTTAAAAAATCACAGGTATTGCATACTGATTTATCCGTTGGCAATAATGTCTGTCGTGTGCCTGAGCTACCCTTGTTACCCAGAAGATTTAACGACCTGAGCGGGTAGTAACAGGATAATCCCAACCCCAAAAGGAATTCATTGTGGCAACCACCTTTCAGACAGGCCAGGAAGAAACGACCATACTTTTGCGACCGGAAAATGCCAACAAAAAGTATGAAGCGCTATTTCTCGAGATTGATTCCGGGCAAATAAAACTACCTATGTTCCAGCGGGAATTCGTATGGGACAAAGAGCAGAGCGCCAGACTGATTGACAGCCTTTTGAAAGGCTACCCCATTGGTACGTTTATTTTCTGGAAAACAAGAGAAGCCCTCAGATCGGTGAAAGATATTGGTAACCATTCATTGCCTGAAACCCCCAAGAGCGACTACGCCCAATACATTCTGGATGGTCAGCAACGAATTACTTCTCTTTATGCGATTCGTAAGGGGCTCCGTATTTCAAAAGACGGGAAAGAAATCAACTACAAAGACATTTATGTCAATCTTGACTATGACCCGCTAAACGATGAACAAATTGTGACAAGCCAGAGGGAGGACGACAAAGCTTATGTCTCAGTGCATGACCTTCTCACTCAGAAAATGGGGGATTTGTTCAGACAGGTTGGTATGGACAAGTCGGATCTTGTTGAAGAATACAAGACCAGGCTGACTACATACGATTTTACCACTATCACAATCAAGGACTATCCAATAGATATTGCTTGTGATGTTTTCTCCAGAATCAACACAGGCGGCAAACCGCTCACTCTCTTTGAAATCATGGTCGCCATGACCTATGACGAGGCAAAGGGCTTTGATCTAGCATTGAAATATGACGAACTTCTCAACGGCAGTGATGAAAACGATACTAGCCTGAGCAAGGCAAAATTTGATACTGTCCCTGCTGCAACTGTTCTGCAGGCAGTGGCAGCGATTACCGTAGACAGTATCAGAGCCAAGGATATTCTGAAAATCCGCAGGGAAAAGTTCATTACCAATTGGGAGCCTATGGTTTCTTCCATGTTTACGGCAGTTGACTTTATTAGAACCAAGCTGCATGTTCCCGTATCACAACTACTCCCATATGCTTCTCTTCTTGTTCCGTTCACATACTTTTTCCGCAAGAATAACAACAAACGACCAACAGAAATCCAAGCAAAACTCCTTAGACAGTTTTTCTATTGGGTTGGCTTGAACTGGCGGTACAGCGGGGCAACCGAAACCAAAATTGCAGAAGACCTTAAGAAAATGAATATGATTCTGCAGGAGAAAATGCCGAAGTACCCTTCGGGTGAACTCAATGTATCCGCTGCTGATATTAGCGAAACTTGGTTCACAGCCGGTAATTCAAATATAAAAGCTATTCTTTGCCTGTTTGCATCTCACAAACCACGGAATCTTGATGATGACAGTGATGTTATTCTTGATAATTCAAATCTGAAAATTGCCACAAGCAGGAATTATCATCACTTCTTCCCAAGAAAGTATGTTGAGAGGCATTGTCCTTCGATGGAGCCTAATCTTATCGCTAATATAACACTTATTGATGCGGCCTCTAACAACAAAATTAGAGCAAAAGCCCCGAGCCGCTATATTAATGAATTAAATACAGGAAATTCAAAATTGAAGTCTTCACTTCGCTCCCATCTAATTAACAGCCCGAAAGGTTTTGGAATCATGGAAGATGACTATGAAAAATTCATTGAGAAACGTTCTGCGGCAATTGCAGAAGCGCTCAATGAGGCTTTGAACCCTGAAATTTGATTACTGCCTCTTAAAAGAGAAAAGCTGGCTGTGTAAACCTGCCTTTCTCTTTTTCTCGTTAAATTCGACACATTATCAGTGGTGCCAATTATAACTGGTTGAATACTCATTAATAGAATTGAGAACAGAAACAGCTCTGGCTAAAAAATGAATAGCTAAACAGCACTAGTCAGACACCACGCAGAATAATAAACACCGCAGCTATGATAGTAATATTAAGAGCCTATCTTAATAGGATTTTATTCCAAGCAATGATTCCATAGGAGAAATATAGTATTGCTTCATAATTTTCGACCTTCTTTTCCCAACGAGTCAGAACGAGACGATATCACCGGCGTTCAGTAGCAGAAACAACGATGTTCCGCATCAAAACCCTGCTGAGTGGTCATCTGAGCCTGCGGGACTATGATGCGCAGGCGGGTGAAGCGATGGCGATGGTCAAAGCGCTGAACTGGATGACTTTGTTGGGTACGCCGCACATTGTCCGGATCGCATAACAGGTGTGCCGGTGGGAGCCATCCTGTCTACTAACTCTGATTTATTCAACAAAGCCCAATTTAGTATTTAATTTACGAAATTATCAAACGTCTTGAAGATATACAAATTCCAGCGCATGATATCATCAATTTGATTACATTCTCGGTGTGGTATGAGTCACAGAAATAAACTTTCTTCTCTTTTGGTCTGCGCTCATGGTTAGCACATCCTCTCAGCATGTCGAGGATTTAAGTCTTGCCCAGCGCGAGCGACTTGCCTATATCGATTTCCGGCTTTACTTCTTCGGTGTGATTGGCCGTCCCGACCTAATCGAACGTTTCGGTGTGGCACCTGCGGGGGCTACACGCGATCTAGCACTGTATAGGGATATCGCTCCACAGAACATCACTTTCGACGGTAGCCATAAGGTTTACCGCATTGGGTTGGCATTTTCCCCGTTGTTTAAGCACGCTTCACATCGCGTGCTATCGGCACTGGCTCTAGGTTTCGGTGATGGCATAAATGGTGAATCGCAGCCAATGTTATCTTGCGAATCACCCACTACTTTGAGCACCCCCAAGATGGATGTGCTTGCTCCAATCTGCCGTGCAATCTATACCAAAAAACCAGTAGTTATCCGTTACCACTCAGTGAGCAGTGGTGAGTCCGAACGGGTCATCGTGCCATTAGCCTTAGTAGATACTGGTTTACGCTGGCACGTTCGAGCCTTTGATCGGAAAAGCAGCGAGTTCCGTGATTTCGTCCTTACACGTATCGAAGCACCGAGCTTGCTCAATGAGGAGGCGCAGGCCAATGAACAACCACACAATGACATCCAATGGATGCGAATCGTCGAGCTGAACTTCGTGCCACATCCCCGCCTTGAGCACCCCGAAATTATCAAAATGGACTACGGGATGATCGACGGTTCGATCCGGATGCGGATGCGTGCAGCGGTAGCGGGCTACATGCTGTTGCGCTGGTGTGTAGACTGTTCGCCCGACTACAGCCTCAAAGAAGAACAATATCGCCTTTGGCTCAGCGATCCACTGGCGCTGTATGGCGTGGAGAACGCCAAGCTAGCACCGGGCTATCAAAGCCCTGCAGCAAAAACATTACGTAAAGGATAATAAACGATGGCATTAAACAATACCGTCATGAACGGCAACGGGGACAACCTCGGCTTCGAGGCAGATCTTTTCAAGGCTGCCGACAAACTACGTGGAAATATGGAGCCATCCGACTACAAACACGTCGCCCTTGGACTCATCTTTCTGAAATATATCTCTGACGCCTTCGAGGCCAAGCACAAGGCGTTACTTGAGGAAGATGCGCAGGCTGCCGAGGACAAAGACGAGTATCTCGCGGACAACGTATTCTGGGTACCGAAGGATGCCCGCTGGTCTCATCTTCAAGCCTACGCTAAAGTCCCCACCATCGGAACATTGATCGACGACGCGATGCGCGCCATCGAGAAGGATAACGAATCGCTCAAGGGCGTGCTACCGAAAGATTATGCTCGCCCAGCGCTCAACAAAGTGATGCTTGGGGAACTGATTGACCTGATCTCCGGTATTGCACTCAATGAAGAAGGCGACCGCTCCAAGGATATCCTCGGGCGCGTGTACGAGTATTTCCTTGGCCAATTCGCCGGAGCCGAAGGCAAGCGTGGCGGCGAGTTTTACACCCCACGTTCTGTTGTGCGCGTCTTGGTCGAAATGCTCGAACCCTACTCAGGCCGCGTCTATGATCCATGCTGCGGCTCGGGTGGGATGTTTGTGCAGTCTGAGAAGTTCGTTCAAAAGCACGGTGGCCGCATAGGTGATATCGCGATTTACGGTCAAGAATCGAACTATACCACATGGCGACTGGCTAAGATGAACTTAGCTGTACGTGGTATCGACTCAGACATCCGTTGGAACAACGAAGGTAGCTTCCATAAAGATGAACTACGCGACCTCAAGGCCGATTTCATCCTCGCCAACCCACCATTCAATATCTCCGATTGGGGAGGAGATCGTCTGCGCGAGGATGTGCGTTGGAAGTATGGCGCCCCCCCCGTAGGCAATGCCAACTACGCTTGGCTTCAGCATATCTATCACCACCTTGCACCAAACGGTACAGCGGGCGTGGTGCTGGCCAACGGTTCGATGAGCTCTAACCAGTCAGGAGAAGGAGACATACGCAAGGCAATGCTTGAAGCCGATACGGTGGATTGCATGGTGGCGCTCCCCGGACAGCTCTTTTACTCCACGCAGATTCCTGCCTGCCTCTGGTTCTTGGCCCGTAACAAGAATCCTGGTAAAGGCCTGCATGATAGGCGCGGACAAGTGCTATTCATCGATGCCCGTAAGCTGGGCGTACTGGTGGATCGCACCCGACGCGAGCTAACCAATGAGGAAGTCCAAAAGATCGTCGATACCTATCACGCTTGGCGTGGAGAAGAAGGCCTAGGTGAGTATGCCGACATGGCGGGCTTCTGCAAATCGGCATCGATTGATGAGATCCGTAAGCACGGATATGTACTGACTCCAGGGCGCTACGTGGGCACAGCAGAACAGGAAGACGATGGCGAGCCTTTTGAGGAAAAGATGGCGTGCCTTTCAAAACAGTGGCGCGAACAATTGGCGCAAGCCGCCAAGCTGAATGCGGCGATTGAGGCGAACCTGAAGGAGCTTGGGTATGGAGAATGAGTTAGTCATTCTTCCGCTGGAAGATTGTCTTGATGCACTAATTGACTATCGCGGGAAGACGCCACGCAAAACAGATTTCGGTATTCCGTTAATCACCGCGAAAGTAGTTAAGTCAGGACGCATCGAAACACCCGATGAGTTCATCGCTGAGGAAGATTATGGATCATGGATGACGCGCGGTTATCCAGAAATCGGTGACGTCGTGCTGACCACTGAAGCTCCACTTGGCGAAGTTGCACAAATAAAATTCCTGCCGATCGCATTAGCACAACGTATCGTCACGTTACGTGGCAAACGTGATCTGCTTGATAGCAATTATTTGCTCTATTTGCTCCAATCCCAAGAAATGCAGGCAAAGCTCGTCAGTCGTAGTTCTGGCACCACGGTGATGGGTATAAAGCAAAGTGAACTTCGCAAAATTGAGGTGGCATTGCCACCTATAGGAGAACAACGCGCCATAGCCCATATCCTCAGCATGCTGGACGAAAAGATCGAACTCAATCGCAAGCAGAACGAAACACTTGAGGCTATGGCCCGCGCCTTGTTCAAGGCATGGTTTGTGGACTTCGAACCAGTACGCGCCAAACAGGAGGGGCGCTGGCAGCGCGGTGTGTCACTCCCCGGTCTGCCTGCCCCCCTCTACGATTTATTCCCAGAACAACTTGTAGATTCAGAGTTGGGGGAGATTCCAGAGGGGTGGAAGATCGGTAGTTTTTCTGATGTTGTCGAAATTATCGGTGGTGGCACGCCAAAAACGTCGGTTAGCGAATACTGGGGTGGAGACATCCCATGGTTTTCTGTCGTAGATACACCTGCATCAAGCGACGTGTTCGTTGTACAAACAGAAAAATCGATTACCCAAGCAGGTTTAAATGGAAGTTCGGCGAGATTGATTAACAAAGGCACAACAATCATTTCCGCACGTGGAACTGTTGGCAATTTGGCTATCGCCGGGTGCGATATGACATTCAACCAATCGTGCTATGCGTTGCGAGGTAAAAACGGTTCAGGCAACTACTTCGTATTTTTATCCACTCAACGTATGATTGAACAGCTTAAATCAATGTCACACGGCTCGGTGTTTTCGACTATAACTCGGCAAACATTTGAAGCCGTGCAATCAGTGCTTCCACCTGAATTATTGCTTCAACAATTCGAGCGAAATACTACTGATTTGTTCGATGCAATTCTCGGCAACGTAAGCGATTCACGCACTCTTACCAGACTTCGCGACACCCTGCTGCCCAAACTCATCTCCGGTGAGTTACGCGTGCTGGATGCAGAGCGCATTGTTGGAGCCTGATCAGATGAAGCTTCAGCTTGATCCAAACAATTATGAGGCTTGTCCGTCGTACAACGAATGGTTAGATGAGCAGTACTCAGAACAATCGGGTGGCACACTCGACATCCGTGGTTATCAGCCAAGACCAAGTTTTGTTCTTTTCACCATGAGCCCGGACACTTATGAAGCGGCATTTTCGGACTTTACCCAAGAGCGCGAAGAAGGAATAAAAGAATCTGTATGCAATCAATTTCCATCTCCAATTGCTTACTATTTCTACCGATTTGAAAATGGGTACGAGAGTGATCTGCAACGTCTACACCTTCTTCGAGATACTTGGGAGTCGGTAATCGATATCCTTCATGCGCTAGCCGTAGCGGAATGCCGTCATAGAAATATTCAGGTCGCAGATCCGCTGAGGTTTAAGGATTTGTTCACTGATAGCATCGCAAAAAGGCTTGAGAACATCGAGAGGATCACTAACCAGCTGAGTGCTGAAGGTATTTCTCCCTCAGTCGCAAAAATTTCACCGGCAGCAACACTTGCTGCGATGAAGGAGCTCAACCAATCTAGGAATGCTTTCTCTCATAGCGCAGCGCAGTCTGAGGCGCAGGCGCGAAATTGGATCAGCGATGCATATGTAGATGTAGTGGAAGTTCTGGCAGACCTTGATGGCCTAGAAGACATCCAGATTGTTCGGTATTTAAGTCAGGTTGATGGAACAACTCTAAGATGTGAAATATTTAGAGGACATAGCTCCACAAGAACAATCCAGAATATCAAGATTAGCCATCAGCAAATGCTAGATTCCGCCGAGAAATATTTTCGTCCTGGACAGATGCTTGTAATTGCAGACGGACTTATTTTCGGTCTTCGTCCGATGATTTGCTTTCGCGAGGATGGCGTTGGCCATACGACTCGTCTTTGTATTTTCAGAAAGACGCGTGGTGAAGCACCTAATCGGCGGCTTGAATACGAAATTATTGGTGAAGCCGTACGCCATGAAGAAGATCGAAATAACTTTGCAATAGAAATAAACGAACTGCGTAGTTTGTTTGGATTGGAAGAGGAATAGAAATGTACAAGCCCAAAAAGGCAGGAGAGCAATAATGGCATTTCTTTCTGAAGCAGCCGTAGAGCAAGCATTACTGGAGCAGATGCACGTTCTTGATTACAGCATCGAACGCGAGGACGATATCGGTCCTGACGGACGCAGACCGGAACGCGAAAGTCACGATGAAGTCGTGCTCAAGAGACGGTTCGAGGATGCCGTTGCACGCCTGAACCCTGACTTGCCATTGGAGGCGCACCAAGATGCGGTGCGCCGCATGATGCAGTCCGAACTACCATCTCTTCTCGAGGAAAACCGTCGTATCCACAAGTTGATAACGGAAGGTGTGGATGTTGAGTACTACGCCGACGACGGCACACTGACTGCGTGCAAGATCGCACTCATCGACTTCGAGCACCCGGAGAAGAACGATTGGTTGGCAGTGAGCCAGTTCATGGTGATCAATGGAGAGAACAAGCGGCGGCCCGATGTGGTGGTTTTCGTAAACGGATTACCTATAGGTGTAATCGAACTAAAAGCACCAGGTAATGCCGGAGCGCATCTGTTAGGGGCATTCAACCAACTCCAAACCTACAAGCAGGAAATTCCTTCTCTATTCAACACCAACGCACTACTGGTTACATCGGACGGCATTGCAGCCCGAGTGGGATCGTTGTCGGCAGATCTTGAACGTTTCATGCCATGGCGCACTACCGACGGCGTGGATGTTGCACCGAAGGGAGCTCCAGAACTTTCAACATTAATCGAGGGCGTGTTCGAACAGCGACGATTACTGGCCTTAATACGCGATTTCACAGTCTTTGCCGAAACCGGATCAGGGCTCGCCAAAATCATTGCAGGATACCACCAGTTCCACGCGGTACGACACGCGGTCAACAGCACTGTGAATGCATCCTCGCCAGAGGGTAATCATCGTGCTGGCGTCATCTGGCATACCCAAGGCTCCGGCAAAAGCCTGCTGATGGCATTCTACGCAGGGCAACTCGTCAAGCATCCGGCTATGGCCAACCCAACGCTAGTTGTGCTAACCGACCGCAACGATCTCGACGACCAGCTTTTCTCTACTTTCTCGATGTGCCGTGATCTGATCCGACAGACGCCAGTTCAAGCTGAGAGCCGCGGGGATCTACAGAAAGTTCTGAGCCGAGCATCAGGTGGCGTAATCTTCACGACTTTGCAAAAATTTGGCGAGATTGATGAGCCTCTTACCATTCGGCGCAACGTGGTCGTAATCGCAGATGAAGCACACCGAAGCCAATATGGCTTCAAGGCCAAGGTGGACGTGAAGACTGGCGAAATCTCCTATGGATTTGCCAAGTACATGCGCGATGCCCTGCCTAATGCATCCTTCATCGGTTTTACCGGTACACCTATAGAAGCAGGTGATGTAAACACCCCGGCAGTATTCGGCAATTATATCGATATTTACGACATCAGCCGAGCAGTCGAGGATGGTGCGACTGTGCCGATTTACTATGAATCCCGTCTGGCGCGAATCGAGCTCGACGAGGATGAGAAACCGAAGATCGACGTAGAGGTCAACGAATTGACTGAGGAGGACTCAGAAGCCGATCAGGAACGCTTAAAGAAGAAATGGTCAACGGTAGAAGCCCTAGTTGGCAGTGATAAACGCCTTCATTTAGTTGCCAAGGACATGGTTAGCCATTTTGAGGAGCGCGTGGCCGCACTCAATGGCAAGGCGATGGTGGTGTGTATGAGCCGCCGCATCTGCGTCAAGCTATACGACGAGATCATCAAGCTGCGCCCAGACTGGCACAGCACCGATGACAACGCAGGCGCGGTCAAGATTGTAATGACGGGGGCGGCGAGCGATCCGCAGGAATGGCAACAGCACATAGGCAACAAGGCCCGACGTGATCTGCTGGCCAAGCGAGCCCGTGATCCCAAAGATCAACTCAAGCTTGTGATCGTGCGAGATATGTGGCTGACCGGATTTGATGCGCCGTGCATGCACACCATGTACGTGGATAAGCAAATGCAAGGCCACGGATTGATGCAGGCAATTGCTCGCGTGAATCGGGTGTTCCGCGACAAGCCTGCAGGACTAATCGTCGATTACATCGGCATCGCACAAAGCTTGAAGTCGGCCCTGCAGCAATATTCCCGGAAAGATCAGGAAAACACAGGGGTTGACGAAGCGCAGGCCATCTCGGTGATGATTGAGAAGTACGAGATCGTACGGGACATGTACCACGGTTACGACTATGCCTCCGCGATGGCAGGTACTCCACAAGAACGCCTTGTGATGATGGCAGGTGCCATAGAGTGGATTCTCGACCTCCAGCAAAAGTTGGCGGCGAAAGAGAACACCAAAGAGGGTAAGAAGAATGCGCATCGTCGATACCAGGATGCAGTGCTAGCACTGTCCAAGGCATTCGCTTTGGCATCAGCATCCGACGAGGCCCGAGAAATCCGAGAGGAAGTCGGTTTCTTCCAGGCAATACGTGCCGCTCTAGTCAAAAGTGGTAATGGTTCAGGTGCGACGCAGCAAGAGCGCGAATTGGCGATCCAACAGATCGTCAGCCGAGCCGTGGTCTCGACCGAGATCGTGGACATACTTGCTGCTGCGGGTATTAAGAGTCCAGATATTTCCATCCTCTCCGACGAGTTTCTCACTGAAGTACAGCACATGGAGAAGAAGAATCTTGCGTTGGAAGCCCTGCGTAAACTTCTCAACGATGGAATTCGCTCACGTAGCAAGGCCAACGTGGTACAAACCAAAGCTTTCTCGGAGCGACTGGAAGATTCGGTGGCACGATACCACGCCAATGCTATCACCACTGCCGAAGTGCTGCAGGAACTGATCAAGCTGGCCAAGGACATCCGTGCGTCGCGCCAACGGGGTGAAGAACAAGGTTTGTCTGAGGATGAGATTGCCTTCTACGACGCATTGGCTGACAACGAGGACGCCATTCAAGTTATGGGTGACGATAAACTGAAACTCATTGCTCATGAGTTGCTAATGAGCCTGCGTGAAAACGTGTCCGTTGACTGGGCTCATCGCGAGTCTGCACGTGCTCGGATGCGAGTGCTGGTGAAGCGTATTCTCCGTAAGTATGGTTATCCACCAGATCTTCAGGAAACAGCCGTACAAACAGTACTTCAACAGGCTGAGGCTTTGTCATCAGGGTGGTCGGTTTCACGTGGATGATCTGCCTAATATGGCAGTTCTAGTGATTGACACATAAAGAAATGATAGGAAAGTCAATGTGGCATGACAATGAGACAACCGTTGATTACGTTAATTTTCGCCTAGTAGCAAAAGCATGTGCAGAGCTCATTCAAGATACCGGTGGGGAGCCAATCTCGATTGGGATCTCGGGAGGCTGGGGCGCGGGAAAATCGTCACTTGTACGGATGATCGCATCTGAGTTATCGATGGAACAGACTGTCGGAGTGGGTATTGCCTCTGAGGAACGACCAAAACATGTAGTGATAACTTTCAATCCATGGCTTTACCAAGGCTTTGAGGATGCACGCACCGCACTACTACAGACGGTTGGAGATGCAGTACTTGAGGCGGTAGTCGCTCAGAATAGTGGACTTTTAGGTAAGGCAAAATCCCTCGTCAAGCGCATTAATTTTCTACGGTTGGCTCAACTTGGTGGAGAAGTTGCAGCCACTTTGATCACAGGGGTTCCGGTCGGTCTTATTGGAAAAGTTGTCGAAGCTGGAAAAGGTGCATTGCAGAATGAATCACTTAATGAAGGCATCGCAGTCGCCAAAGATGCATCAGAAGCTACCAAAGGACTCTTGAACGAAGCTAAACCCGTTTCGCTGCCAAAAGAAATACAATCCTTTCGGGAAGCCTTGGAAGAGCTACTCGTCGAGCTGAATATCACGTTGGTAGTCTTTGTCGATGACCTTGATCGATGCCTACCTAAGACTGCTATTTCAACGCTCGAGGCTATTCGGTTGCTGCTGTTTCTGCGTCGAAGTGCATTCGTCATCGCCGCGGACGATGTGTTTATTCGTGGAGCCGTCCGTGTCCACTTTGCTGGTACTGGTTTGGATGACGATATCGCAACCAATTATTTTGACAAGTTAATTCAAGTTCCATTGCGAGTACCAAGACTGGGCGCTAACGAGACTAAAGCATATACCGCGTTGCTATTTTTGGAACGCGCTCACCGCAGCGGACAGCTGAAAACCGAGAGTTTTGAGAAAGCTAAACTCAGCGTAGAAGCTCGACTGCGAGAAACTTGGACGGGAAAAACCGTTGATCTTGCATTCCTCGAAACGCTGGTGGAAAAGGAGAATGCTGAGTTGCTCGACCTAATGGGGCTAGCTGAGAGGTTAGCTCCATTACTTTTTAGTGCAAGTACAGTCCAGGCCAACCCACGACTGATTAAGCGATTTCTTAATACCGTGTTTTTGCGTAAAACATTAGCTAAACCACAAGGCATTGATGTGGATGTACAAATTCTGGCTAAGTGGCATTTGCTCGAGCGGTGTGATGAAGCTACGGCGAATGCATTAGCAGAAAAGGTTTCGGCCGAAAACGAAGGAAGAGTTAGCATTCTTCATGACGCAGAGATGGCTGCTAAAGACCCGGATAATACGCTCCCCACCCTATTTGGAGATAAAGAGTTTGTTCGTGAGTGGCTGCAGCTTAAACCTCTGCTTGGTGATATGGATATGCGACCTATATTGCACCTCAGTAGAGATAGCACTGTTAGGGATTTTGGTGCCGATGATCTGAACGTAGCAGGTAAAGCATTACGTGATGCGTTGGTGGCAGCCCGAAATTCGAACGAAACATTAAAACAGCAAATAATGGATGCTGGTGAACTGCAGTCTGGTCTTGCCATGGCTCGTGCCTGGGAAATTCGGCGACCAAGCCGTTTATGGCAAAAGGCCGAAGAGGTCTTGATGCTTATCGAGGTGTCTCATATTCACCCAAGTACCGGGGCTCGAGCCGCTGCACTCATTAGTCAGGCACCTATTTCTCAGCTCGCCCCAGGCTTGGTTTCAGCTTTGACAGAGTGTAGCTGGGCGAAAGATGTTTTATCTAAGTGGGAACGGGACGAACAGATTCCGAAACCTGTTAAACGTGCAATTGAAAATGCAAGGAAGATATAAATGGGTACCTCGACCTCAAGCGCAGGAGCCGGTTCTGGCGCATCATTTGATCCACCATGGCTAGATGATGCTGAAACTGGCATTGACTCTAGCCATGCAGACAAACCAATATCACCAAATCCCGCTCCAGAAGATGGCTCTGATGGTGAAAATGACAGTGACTCGGAGAATGACAACACTACACCGCAGCATGTAGAAAGTCCGGCGGTAGCGCCAGCGGGTCGTTATCAGGAAGCACGAAGGGCTCTCACGGGTTTCGTGCAATCTGGTAGTGGATCTGATTTACGGCGAGGTATTTCGAGTTTCATTAAAAAAGGTATGGGCGGCTCAGTAAAAGCGGCGAGTCGTATGCGCACTAGCACTATAGCTTCTGCTTCATTAGGGGGCTTTCTGGCAACAGCCCGAGATGGAACTGACCCTGATATCGATGCGTGGGTTGCTTCGGTAAAACAGAGAAATCTATCTGCCCATGATACTGCGCTAGAAGTTGTACAAAAGCTGCTGCCCACGGGTGGAAGTATTGACGAAGAGTCAGCCAAGCATGCAATGAATCAGGCCATCTCTCATCTTTATGAAGTAGATCCTACTGCCGATATCTTCAATCTTGCGGATGACCAGATTGCCAATGTAATGGCATTCACAGTGGCGTTCGATGTTTACAACCGGGTACAACTTGAACTCGGAAGGGTTTTTGAAAAGCTAAAATATGTACCCAGCGTAATACAACAGCGATTAGCACAAGTGCTTGACTACATTATGGTTGTTGTTAACAAATCTATGGGAAAGGTACGCTCTGGCAGTACTTCACATTCCATGCGAGAAATTGCGACTTCGGCGTTACAAGACGCCCTTACGGTGTTCTCTGAATCATGAAAATTCTTTGCTCAAGTATCAATTCGCTACCCCAAAATGTGCCAGTAGGCACTCGTGCATTCACCTTCCTAGAGGCATCATCACGACCCGGAATTGGACGCATTGCCTCTGGTTGGCTGCGTAAGCTAGAAAGTGCTGGCTATGCCCCATCGATCCCAGTGTGGGATTTCATGCTTTTTTGTTTTGCTGTTTATGCCTCAGATATTGCTGTTCTTCGCAAAAATAGTGCTGATGGTTGGACTCGCCAAATTGAGCTCGATATTACACTTAATGATCCAGTTCCTTGGGAAGCAAATAAAACTATTGCAGAGGAAATGCTTCGAGTTCTTTCTGGTGACTTTTGGACGCTGCACTTCCTGCCTGGCGGCCCAACACCACCAAAAGGCAATCACAGGGAGTGCGACCGAGATTGCGTGTCTCTACTCTCTGGAGGCCTTGATAGCCTGATAGGTGGCATAGATGCAACAGCAGCAGGGCGTAAACCAATTTTTGTGTCACAACTTGCTTTTGAAGATTCTGCTCGGCAAGTTGCCTATGCTGATGCACTAGGTGGAGGCGACTGGCATCAACAGTGGAGTCATAAAGTCGTTTTTAGTGGTAAAAAAGAAACATCGACCAGAGCTCGCTCAATGGCGTTCTATGGCCTTGCTGTGCTCGCTACATCATTGTTGTCGGTCAACAGAGCCGAAATATTGGTACCAGAAAATGGATTCATAAGTATCAATCCTCCATTGCTTCCGGGTAGGATGGCTAGCCTCAGCACAAGAACAACACATCCACAGTTCATGACTTTCCTTCAAAAATTACTTGATGCCGTTGGCGTCAATGCCCAATTGTGTATGCCCTATCGGTTCATGACGAAGGGAGAGATGTTGGCACAGTGTGCAGATCAAACACTGCTAGCAAGATTTGCATGTGATTCGACAAGTTGCGGTCGTTTCCGTACCTACAACCGAACACACTGCGGTCGATGCGTGCCATGTATGGTTCGTAAAGCTGCGATTCAGCGCTGGGGTATTTCTGATACGACAAGATATAAATTCACCAATCTGTCGTTGGCAGGAAAAGCAAATGCTGACGATCCAATGGCAGTGGCTTGTGCTGTACTCGCCGCCGAAAAAAAAGGGATTGATGCCTTCCTAGGGGCCACACTAGCCTTTGCGTCAGCTGCGGATCGCCCTCATTATCGTCACGTTGCTGAACAGGGTCTAGCTGAGTTAGCTACATTGCTTCGAAGGGACGGAATAATTTGATGGATTTCCACTGCCACTTAGATCTTTATCCGGATGCCAAGAAAGTCTACATTGAAGCTTTGAAGCGAACCGAATTTGTATGGCTGGTTACAACTAGTCCAAGAGCATACGCAGCAACCTCGAAAGTTCTGGCCACCACTCAGAAATGTTTCATTTCCCCAGGTCTCCACCCTGAGATAGCAGATAAAAAACATAGCGAATTGGAAATGTTGCTATCACAAATGGAGGATTGCACTGGTATTGGCGAAATTGGTCTGGATGGTTCATCGCGGTACAGGCCGTACTTTGAACTTCAAAAGAATATATTTAAAGCCATTGTTGAAAAGTGTGTAGGACTAGGTGGGCGAGTTCTCAGCATTCATTCTCGGGCTGCTGCCAAGGAAGTTTTAGATATTCTTGATATGAACCCTGGGTTTGGCACAGCGGTTCTTCACTGGTTCACCGATTCTCCTTCCGTCCTTCGAAGAGCAGTCGATGCCGGTTGTTGGTTCAGTGTTGGACCAACAATGATGGAGTCTGCTAATGGACGGAAGCTGGTAGCACTAATGCCACGTGATCGAGTGGTCCCAGAGAGCGATGGACCATTCGCGAAAATGCATGGTGTGCATGTAATGCCATGGGAGGCAAATAATGTGACAATTAAACTCGCCGAGATATGGGATATACCGCAAGATGAAGCTTCATTTTTGCTGAAATCAAATGGCTTACATCTAATGCGGCTGCTAAAGATCTAGTTTGTCTATTGCTTTTACTCATATCCCGAATTGACAAATCAATGGGGTAAACCCTAGTAGGTATGACGCAGCTTTGGCGTCAGGTAACGTGATAACGCAACCTTATGTACAGGTTCAATATAATCGAAATTACACACTGTAGGTCACCATGAACATCGCCTCAAAGAAAAGACATCCAGCCATCTTCATGGCTGGATGTCTTTTTGTTTTATAACTCTGCTGTACTAAGTGAGTTTGACATAGCGGGGCTACCGCCCTGTCTATTTCCCCAAATTAATTTTCGCAAAATCAAACGGACTCACTACCCCTTCCCGATTCGCATCCAGAAAATCAGCCCACCACTGCAGCATCAGTTTGCGCTCATCAAGATGCTCGGCTTTGTGAATGTAAGCCGCACGCACAGAGTTACGTTCCATATGGCTCATCTGCCGCTCAACTGCATCTTTCGACCACAACCCAGATTCAATCAACGAACTACATGCCATAGTCCTGAAACCGTGACCACAAACTTCAACCTGAGTGTCATATCCCATCACTCGCAACGATTTATTCACAGTGTTTTCACTCATCGGCTTGCGAGGGTTATGATCCCCAATAAAGATCAGTTCATTCTCACCACTGAACGTCTTTATCTGCTCAAGAATCGCCAGAGCTTGTCGGGAAAGAGGAACCAAATGAGGTGTACGCATTTTTGAGCCACGCTGGGAGTGCTTTACCCCCTCGATAGATTCTCGCTCTGCAGGTATCGTCCACATTGATTTTTCAAAATCAATCTCAGACCAACGAGCAAAACGTAGTTCACTGGAACGTATAAAGACCAACAATGTTAGCTCCACAGCCAATCGAGTTAGCGGTCTACCTGAGTAGCAATCAATCTTGTGGAGTAACTCAGGAATACGCTTGAGTTCCAAAGCTGCTCGATGTTGCCTTTTCGCTGTAGCAATTGCTCCAGCCATCTCTTGGGCAGGGTTGTAGTCAATATAGCCACTTTGCACAGCGTAACGCATAATCGCATTTGTGCGTTGCACAAGACGCGAAGCCACTTCAAAGCGCCCCGTTGCCTCTACTACTTTGATTGGAACAAGCAAATCTCGAGTGTTCAGTTCCTTAATGTTTTGTTTTCCAATGGTTGGAAAGAGGTTGTCCTCTAGGCTTTTCAGTACTCGTCGGCTATGTTCTTCCGACCACTTTTTATTTGTGGCATGCCACTCAACAGCAAGCTGTTCAAAAGTACGCGCTTCTTCCTGTTCAACTTTATCATTTTTCTTTTTGTCTCCCGGATCGACGCCATTCGCTAGCAGCTTACGCGCTTCGTCACGACGTGCTCTGGCATCCGCCAATGTGATTTCAGGGTAAACCCCAAGAGCCAACATCTTTTGCTTGCCGTCATAACGGTACTGCAAACGCCAGTACTTAGAACCATTAGGATGGACAAGTAGGTGCATACCGTTGCCATCGGTCAGCTTATATTGCTTATCCGTTGGCTTGGCTGTTCTGACTTTAATATCTGTTAGAGCCATGCTTATCCCCTCCCTGTTGGTACAAGCATTATCGAACCGGAAATACCATCATCTGTACCAACATGTGTTGGTAGATGTACGTTGAAGTCGGTTGACCTTGAGAGAGTTAATATAGCGAGAAAGGTAGGTAAATGCTGGATTCTAGGCATAAAAAAAGACCTCAGTTGAGGTCCATTTACATACTTATGGTGCCGAAGGCCGGACTCGAACCGGCACGTATTTCTACGGTTGATTTTGAATCAACTGCGTCTACCGATTTCGCCACTCCGGCACGGAAAGGATACGGAAAACGTTCTGGATTATACCTGTCACTGGCTGCTGCGCAAGCGGCAGAGTGCGATTGCCGCGCTAAGTGTTGAAAAAAACAGCGCAAGCCGCATTTCGGTCAACATTCAATACGTTCCGCAAGTAAACCTCTCGTTCTCACCTTTCCCACTCGCGGTTTCCTCTTTCTCCGAGTCTGCTCGCAAAATCCTGCAAACGGCTCAATTCGGTTTACATTTTCGGCAATTTGTTATCAGATCCTGTTATTAGTACGCGTAATAACGCCGGTACTTTCCCAAAACAGGATTTCCGCAATGCGCTTCTATCAGATCGAACCAACGCTGGAGAACTACTGGCGCGGCATTATTCTTTTTGGCAAAAACGTCGCCTCCTATAAGTTTGCGCTGGCGCATGCGCTGTACGATATCCGCCACGATGGTAGCGATCTGATACGCCTCGAGGAGCTGGCGGTGCCGTTCAGCCGGCATCTGTGTCGCCATCTTGAGCACGCCCCCAAACAGATCACGTCGCCAAAAAGCCAGTTTCTCAGCGCTTGCAGCCGCTTCAATCGCCAGGAGATAACCCAGGATCAGCTCATCGCGGCAACGGTCAAGCTCGGCTTTAGCGTGGTGCTGGATAAATTTCATAACGTGAACCAGGGCGAAATCGCCAGGCGCTTTTTTATCGACGAGCGTAAAACGCATCAGGGCATCCGCCTGACCGACGACTTTTATTCTCTGACGGAGCGCCAGCAGTACCAGAACCTGATCCACGAAACGGACGCCCGCTGGCGTCTGGTGGAGCAGGCGTGGGCGATGAATATCGCCAGCAACCTGATCGCCGTGGAATATGATGCCGCCGAACAGCAGCTCTTTAGCACCCTGAATACCCGACGGGTTGCCATCTCCAGCTGTCGCGACAGCCTGAACGGCTACCAAAAAGGCCGCTGCTTTTACTGCTATGCGCCGATTAGTCTCGAAAGTGGGGATGAGAACCTGGCCGACGTTGACCACTTTATCCCGTGGGCGGCGCGCGGCGAGGTGGCGAATATCAACGGCGTCTGGAACCTGGTTCTCGCCTGCAAGAGCTGCAACCGCGGGGAGAAAGGCAAGTTTATGCGGGTACCGTCGGCAAAATTGCTGCGCCGCCTGCGCGACAGAAACGAATATTTTATTACCAGCCACCTTCCCTTGCGTGAAACCTTAATCCGTCAGACCGGCAACACGACCGCCCGCCGCGATGACTTCCTCGCCAAAATCTGGAACACTGCGCGCATTACGCTCCTTCATGAATGGGAACCTCAGGCCGCCGGAACGGATATATTCTGATGACAATTAACTACTACCAGCAGAACGCTGACAGCTTTGTGGCTTCAACCGTCGCTGTCGATATGACCTCTCTGTACGCGCCTTTTATCGGGGCGATTGAACCGAACGGGCTGATCCTCGATGCGGGGTGTGGCTCCGGACGCGATGCCAAAGCCTTTGCCGATATGGGCTACCGGGTCGAGGCGTTTGACGCCTCACCGGCCATGGTCGAGCGGGCTGCGCAACACAGCGGACTGGCCGTGCGTCAGGCGACTTTTCAAAGTATCAGCGAAAGCGCACGATATGACGGCATCTGGTGCTGCGCTTCGCTGCTGCACGTTCCCGCCGCTGAGCTGCCGGGAGTGATGCACAAACTGGCTACGGCCCTCAAACCCGGCGGTGTCTGGTACGTCTCATTTAAATACGGTTCAGGCGAGCGAGAAAAAGAGGGGCGGCGGTTTACCGATCTCGATGAAGCAGGGCTGACGACGCTGGTCGAACCGCTGGCGGATATCCGTCTCGCCAACATGTGGCAGACGGTGGATAAGCGCCCGGAGCGGAGCGAAATCTGGCTCAACGCGCTGTTGCTCAAAAGCTGAACTATCGCGATGGCTTCTCTCTCGCGGAGAAGCCGGCTTGCGTAAGCTTCCCCCCTCCTTCTGCCAAGCGTCCCCTCGCCCCATGCTCTACACTTCCTTCTTAACTACGCCAAACCCAAGGAAACTGTCATGAGCACTATTAAAAGTTACGCCGCCAAAGAAGCGGGCGCCGATCTGTCGCTGTGGGAGTACGATGCCGGCGACCTTAAGCCGGAAGATGTCGAAGTGCAGGTGGAGTACTGCGGGATCTGCCACTCCGACCTGTCGATGATCGACAATGAATGGGGCATGTCGAGCTATCCGCTGGTGGCCGGTCACGAAGTGATTGGCCGGGTGGCGGCCCTGGGCAGCGCGGCGCAGGATAAGGGGCTGAAGGTTGGCCAGAAGGTCGGCATTGGCTGGACGGCGCGCAGCTGCGGCCACTGCGACGCCTGTATCAGCGGCAACCACGTGAACTGTCTGGAAGGCTCGGTGCCCACCATCATCAACCGCGGCGGCTTCGCCGATAAGCTGCGCGCCGACTGGCAATGGGTGATCCCGCTGCCGGAAAACGTCGATCTTGAATCCGCCGGGCCGATGCTCTGCGGCGGCATCACGGTCTTCAAACCGCTGCTGATGCATCATGTCACGGCGAACAGCCGCGTCGGCGTCATCGGCATTGGCGGCCTCGGCCATATCGCCATCAAGCTGCTGCACGCGATGGGCGCGGAAGTCACCGCCTTTAGCTCTAACCCGGCGAAAGAGCAGGAAGTACTGGCAATGGGCGCCGATCGCGTGGTGAACAGCCGCGATCCCGAAGCCTTAAAGGCACTGGCCGGCCAGTTCGACCTGATTATCAACACCGTCGCCGTCGACCTCGACTGGCAGCCGTACTTTGAAGCGCTGGCGTACGGCGGCAACTTCCACACCGTCGGGGCAGTGATGAAGCCGTTCCCGGTCCCCGCTTTTACCCTGATTGGCGGCGACCGCAGCATCTCCGGTTCGGCCACCGGCAACCCGTCCGAGCTGCGCAAGCTGATGAAATTTGCCGGACGCAGCAAAGTCGCGCCGACCACCGAGCTGTTCCCGATGTCGCAGATCAACGAGGCGCTGAAGCACGTTCGCGAGGGCAAGGCCCGCTACCGCGTGGTGCTGAAAGCCGACTTCTGATCGTTCCTCATCATGCTTCAGGCCGCAGCCGCGCGGCCTGAACGCCACTGGCCGGGGTGATGCCGGGCGGCCCGTCTGCCCGGCGCTTGTTTCCCTGGTCATTAAACCGTCATCTCCCCGCCATACGTTTGCAGTCAATCCTTCTCACAATCCGGGCTTCTACAAACGCCTGAATGAGACGTCCGCCACCATGAGAAAAACCTGGCTTCCCTGGCTGATACTGTCGCCTTCCCTGCTGTTTTTATTGCTGTTTACCTGGTTTCCCCTCGGGCGATCGATTTATGACAGCCTGTTCGATACCCGCATGGTCAGCGACGGCGGCCAGTATGTCGGGCTGGAGAACTTTAGTCGTCTGTTCGCCGACAACGTCTTCTGGCAGTCGCTGGTGAATAACCTGCTTTATATCCTGCTGACGGTGGTACCGGGCGTGACCCTCGCCCTGCTGCTGGCGGTCGCCCTGACCGAGAATCACCGCGTCAACCGCTGGCTGCGCACCGCCTTCTTCTTCCCGATGATTATCCCGATGGTCAGCGCCGCCGCGCTGTGGCTGTTTATCTTTATGCCGGGCCTTGGCCTGCTCGACCACTATCTGGCGAAGCTGTTCGGCCCGATGAACAACAACTGGCTGGGGCGCAGCAATAGCGCGCTGCTGGCGCTGGCGCTGATTGGCGTGTGGAAGTTCGCCGGTTATTACATGCTGTTTTTCCTCGCCGGGCTGCAAAGCATTCCGGCCTCCACGCGCGAAGCGGCGATCATGGAAGGCGCCACCCGCACGCAGGTATTCTTTAAGGTCACGCTGCCGCTGCTGCGCCCGACCCTGAGCTTTGTGATAACCACGGCGCTGATTTACTCCATCACCCAGATCGACCACGTGGCAGTGATGACCCGCGGCGGGCCGGATAACGCCACGACAGTGCTGCTCTACTACATCCAGAACCTCACCTGGGACACCCATGATTTAGGTAAAGCTTCCGCCGCCACCTTCCTGACGCTGGCCGGGCTGTTTGCCTTCTCGCTGATTAACCTCAAACTGCTGGAGAAAGGAGCGCACTATGAGCGCTGAAATCTCGCCGCTGGCGCTGCGATCGCACAGCGCATCGCGCCCGCTCTGGCTGCGCCTGCGCCGCTCGCAGCCCTTTACGCTCACGGTATTAATGTGCTGCCTGGCGCTGCTGTGGATGAGCCCGTTTTTATGGATGCTGGCGACCTCGTTCAGCGCCACGACCTTCGGCGAGGATATGGCCTCGCTGCTGCCCCGTATGCCGCTGACGCTGGATAACTTCCGCGATGCCTGGGCCAGCGCCGACTGGCTGAGCCTCTACGCCAACACCCTTATCTTCACCTTCGGCACCTTCTTCGTGCAGCTGTTGACCATCACCACCGCCGGCTACGTCTTCGCCTGCCACGAGTTTCGCGGCAAGAAGACGCTGTTCCTGATGTTCCTCGTCCAGCTGATGATCATGCCGGTGGTGATGATGGTGCCGAACATGCTGACCCTGAAAACCTTCGGCCTGCTCAACACCCTCACCGGGGTGATGATGCCCTACTTCACCTCGGCGTTCGGCGTGTTCCTGATGCGTCAGGCGTTTCTGGCCATACCCAAAGAGCTGGAAGAGGCGGCGCTGATGGAGGGCTGTCGCTGGTGGCAGGTGCTGTTCCGCGTGCTGCTGCCGATGTCCTGGCCGTCGGTGCTGGCCTTCGCCACCGTCAGCATTACCTACCACTGGAACGAGTATCTGTGGCCGCTGATGATGCTGAACGACCCGGACAAACAGGTGCTGACCGTGGGGCTGGTCTCGTTCGCCATGGGCGCCGAATCCGGCGGTCAGTGGGGCATCATCGGCGCCGGCACGCTGATGGTCTGCCTGCCGCTGATGCTGGCGTTTATCCTCTTCCAGAAACAGTTCCTGCGAAGCTTCGGCTTCTCCGGGATCAAATAAGGAGCTCTTCATGCTGTTAGCGCAAATTTCCGATACCCATTTCCGCAGCCGCAGCCAGAAGCTGTACGGCTTTATTGACGTCAACGCCGCCAATGCCGACGTCGTCTCCCAGTTGAACGCCCTGCAGGAGCGTCCGGACGCGGTGGTGGTGAGCGGCGATATCGTCAACTGCGGCCGCCCGGAAGAGTATGAGGTCGCCCGCCAGATCCTCGGCAGCCTGAACTATCCGCTGTATCTCATTCCCGGCAACCACGACGATAAAGCGCTGTTTCTGGAGTACCTGCATCCGCTGTGCCCGCAGCTCGGCCGCGACGCGCAAAACATGCACTACGCGGTAGACGATTTTGCCACTCGCCTGCTGTTTATCGACTCCAGCCGGGCGGGTACGTCGAAAGGCTGGCTGACCGAGGAAACCATCAAATGGCTGGAAGCCCAGCTGTTTGATGGCGGCGATAAACCGGCGACGGTATTTATGCATCATCCGCCGCTGCCGCTGGGCAATGCGCAGATGGATCCTATCGCCTGCGAAAACGGCCATCGTCTGCTGGCGCTGGTTGAGCGTTTCCCGTCGCTGACGCGCATTTTCTGCGGCCATAACCACAGCCTGACCATGACCCAGTATCGCCAGGCCATCATCTCCACCATCCCGGGAACCGTCCACCAGGTACCCTACTTTTATGAAGATACCCGACCGTATTACGACCTCTCTCCGGCGTCGTGCCTGATGCATCGCCAGGTCGACGAGCAGTGGGTGAGCTATCAGCATCCTCTGACCCACTACGCCGGCCCCTGGATGTACGACGAAAATATCAGCTGCCCAACGGAAGATTGCTAAACGCCATGCTTAGTCTGCAAAACATCAGTAAACAGTTTGACGGTAAATCGGCCCTCAGCGCCCTGTCGCTGGATATTCGCGAAGGGGAATTCGTGGTGCTGGTGGGCCCGTCCGGCTGCGGTAAAAGCACCCTGCTGCGCCTGCTCGCCGGGCTGGAGCCGGTCAGCGAGGGGGAGATCTGGCTGCACGATGAGAACATCACCGAGATGTCGCCCAGAGAGCGTAATTTCGCGATGATCTTCCAGAACTATGCGCTGTTTCCGCACCTGTCGGTGCGCGACAACATCACCTTCGGCATGAAGGTGCGCAAAGAGGAGAAGACCAGCTGGCAGCCGCGGGTGGATAAAGTCGCGCAAATGCTGCAGCTGGATACCCTGCTCGATCGCAAACCGGCGAAGCTCTCCGGCGGCCAGCGGCAGCGGGTGGCGATGGCGCGGGCGATTGTGCGCAATCCCCGCCTGTTCCTGATGGATGAGCCGCTCTCCAACCTCGACGCCCGCCTGCGTAGCGAAGTGCGCGACAGCATTATGGATCTCCACCAGCAGCTCAGAACCAGTACCGTCTACGTCACCCATGACCAGACGGAAGCGATGTCGATGGCCGACCGCATCGTGGTGATGAACAGCGGCCACGTACAGCAGGTCGGGCGACCGGAGTATCTGTACGCCAACCCGGCCAACCTGTTTCTCGCCGGGTTTATCGGATCTCCGGCGATGAATCTGCTCTCACTGCCCTGCGCTGATGGTGAGGTATTACTGGGTGAGCTGCGCTATCCGCTGCCGCCGCGCTACCGTGAAGAATCCCGAGTGTGGTTAGGCATTCGCCCGGAACATATCAGCGACCGCGTGGAGGAGAACCATCTGCGCTTGCCCGCCACCGTGCTGCAACGAGAACTGATGGGAGCCGATTATTTGCTCCACGTCAGCACCCCCATCGGCACCTTACGCTTTAGCCGTCGCCATCGCGGCGCGGTACCGGAGAAAGGCGATTCGCTGATCCTCGGCTTTTCACCTGCCGATGTGCATCTTTTTCATGCTGAGAAACAGCATAATTTACTGATGGAGACAGACCATGTTTAAACCTCTCACCGCTCTCGCGGTTGGGCTCAGCCTTGCCCTGAGCGGCGCGGCGCTGGCGAAAGAGAAGATCGACTTCATGTTTCCGGCGCCGGTGGACGGCAAGCTGACCATGGAGATGACCCGCGTCATTAAGCAATTCAACGAGTCGCAGCAGGATGTCGAAGTGCGCGGGATCTTTACCGGCAACTACGACACCACCAAGATCAAAGCCGAATCAGCGCAGAAAGCCGGGCAGCCGCCCGCGCTGGTGATTATGTCCGCCAACTTCACCACCGATCTGGCGCTGAAAGATGAGATCCTGCCCATGGACGAACTGTTCCAGTATGGCGATCAAAAAGCGGGGGAATTTCTGGTGAAGGCGTTCTGGCCCGCCATGCATAAAAACGCCCAGGTGATGGGCACCACCTATGCGATCCCGTTCCATAACTCGACGCCGATCCTTTACTACAACAAAACGATGTTCGATCGGGCCGGGATCAAACAGCCACCGCAAACCTGGGCCGAGCTGCTGGCGGACGCCAGAAAGCTGACCGACGAAAGCAAAGGCAAGTGGGGGATCATGCTGCCGTCGACCAACGATGATTACGGCGGCTGGATCTTCTCGGCGCTGGTGCGCGCCAACGGCGGAAAATACTTTAACGAGGACTATCCGGGCGAAGTCTATTACAACACGCCAACCACCATCGGCGCCCTGCGCTTCTGGCAGAACCTGGTCTATAAAGACAAAGTGATGCCTTCCGGGGTGTTAAATTCGAAACAGATCGGCGCCAGCTTCTTCTCCGGCAAAGTCGGAATGGCGATGCTGAGCACCGGCGCGCTGGGCTTTATGCGCGAGAACAGCAAAGATTTTGAGCTGGGCGTGGCGATGCTGCCGGCTAAAGAGCAGCGGGCGGTACCGATAGGCGGCGCCAGCCTGGTCAGCTTCAAGGGCATCAACGACGCGCAGAAAAAAGCGGCGTATCAGTTCCTGACGTATCTGGTGAGCCCCCAGGTCAACGGCGCCTGGAGTCGCTTTACCGGCTACTTCTCCCCGCGTAAGGCCGCCTACGATACGCCGGAAATGAAGGCGTATCTGCAGCAGGATCCGCGCGCGGCTATCGCCCTCGAACAGCTGAAGTATGCCCATCCGTGGTACTCCACCTGGGAGACCGTTGCCGTGCGTAAGGCGATGGAAAACCAGCTGGCCGCGGTGGTCAATGATGCCAATGTTACCCCGGAAGCCGCGGTGCAGGCGGCGCAGAAGGAAGCCGATGCGTTGATGAAGCCCTACGTCGATAAGACCGCGCTGGCGGAAGTGAAGTAGCTCTTTCCCTCGCTATCCCCGTCGATAGTTGAGGTATCTTCTGTCATACCGTACGGAAGCAGTGTACCCCCTCCCCCTGTTTCAAGGGGGAGGGGATCGTTCGATACGGCTCATCAGCCCGGTCCGTACAGACCGCTGAGTACCACTCCAGCATCGCAGATACCGCTCAGCGTTACACTTTATTCGCCTGCGATTCAGCCATTATTCGCCGGGCCCTGGCGGCCTGCCCTTCTTCACTGGTGTCCAGCTTATCCCGCAGATAGTGCTCGATTTGTTCAAGACTACGGTGTCGGGTTTCCGGTACGCATTTAATGACGAATATCGCGCCAAATACGCCAATACCGGCGAAGATAAAAAAGGTGCCTGAAAGCCCTAACCACGCCAGCAGTATCGGGAAGAACAGGGAGATCAGGAAGTTGGCAATCCACATTGAAAATACCGCCCCCCCCATAAAAATACCGCGCAGACGGGTTGGGAAAATTTCCGACATAAGCAGCCAGGTCACCGGCGACAGCGCCCCCTGCTGAAAGCTCAGAAACAGTAACATCCCTGCCAGAACCATATAGGCACGCAGCGCATCAGGCTGGCCGTTAACCGTCTCCGGCAACAGATAGCTGACCGCACCGATAAAGACCAGGCAGGCGGTGCAGCCGAACTGACCAATCATGGTCATTGGGCGACGGCCAATTTTGCCAAGCATCCAGATGCCAACGAATGTCATCAATACTGAGACTACGCCGTTGGCGATAGTGGCAAACAGCGCGGAATTATCAGTCATACCAACCGAGGTCAGTACCGTGGGGGCATAGTACATAATGGTATTTACACCGGTAAGCTGCTGAATAACCGCTATACCAATACCGATCATAAACAGCTTGAACAACCACGGGGTCATAATCTCGCTGAACCGGGGCTTACCGAGATTGCGCTGTTCATCCAGCGTTTCGGTGATTTCCAGCAGCTCCCACTCAACATCATCTTTATGCCGGGTGCGCTCAAGCACGCGACGGGCTTCCGCCAGGCGCCCTTTCATCGCGTACCAGCGCGGTGAATCCGGCATAAACATCATGCCAAACCAGAGCAGCACGGCGGGTAGCGTCGCCACCGCCAGCATCCAGCGCCAGGTGCTTTCCCCGCCCCAGACTTCATGGAACGTGGCATTAGAAATATAGGCCAGCAGTTGACCGGATACGATCATCAGTTCCTGCAAAGTAACCAGCTGTCCGCGCTTATTCGCGGGAGCTATCTCGGCAATATAGACCGGAACGGTAGCCGCCGCCCCGCCGACCGCGACGCCGAGAATAAGACGAAAGAAAATCATCCAGTTAACGTCCGGCGCCATAGAGGTACCTATCGCGCCGATGGCAAAAAGCACCGCCAGCCACAGAATAATTTTCTTTCTGCCCGCCGCATTCGCCAGATTGCCAGATAGCAGTGCGCCAAAGGCGGCACCGAACAGCAACGAGCTGGTGACCAGGCCGGTGGTAAAGGGAGTGAGATGAAGCTCGGTGCCCATAAAGAGTAAGGCACCGGAAATCACCCCGGTATCATAGCCAAAAAGTAAACCGCCAAGCGTCGCGATCAGGGCGACAACTTTTACAAAGGGCGTTGTCGGGGTATCGCTATTCGGTCCCGACGCTTTATTGAGTGTAAGATATTGTTCCTTAGACATAATAGACTCCAGTAACCCGCCTTGTTTGAGGGAAGATTTGCTCTAGTCTGAATGCAGAGGCCGAGGCCTCACCGACGTGTTGTTTTCGTTCTACGTCTTGAGCTACTGCTGAGTGATGGGGCAAAAAAAGCAGGCCATACGGCGTATGGCCTGAAAATGAAACAACGATTAGATTCCTGCCGTCTCGCGGATGTATTTGCGCGCTTTTACGGCGTATTCGAATGGGTTAGCCAGCGCCGGATCCTGCTCGGCCTCAACCACCATCCAGCCTTTATAGCCATGCTCGTCCAGCAGTTTAAACACCGGACGGAAATCAATGACGCCGTCGCCCGGCACGGTGAAGGTCCCCTTCTTCACGCCATCCAGGAAGGAGAGCCCTTCGCGGCGCACCTGCTCGATCACCGGCGGACGTACGTCTTTCAGGTGGACATGGTTAATGCGCGGCAGATATTTTTTCAGAATCGCCAGCATCGGCTCTTCGCCGCCTTCGGAATACCAGGCGTGTCCGGTGTCGTAGAGCAGGAAGACCTTGTCATCCACCAGCGACATAAACTTGTCGATCTCTGCCGTCGTCTGAATACCGGTACCCATATGGTGGTGCAGACAGACCTGCATGCCCTTTTCCGCCGCCAGGCGACCGAGGGTGTTATAGCCTTCCGCCACCCGCTGCCACTCTTCTTCGCTAAAGCACGGTTTCTCATTCTCCAGGATAGGCTTTTCCAGCCCCTGAATACTGCCGCTCTGCTCCGAGCAGCCGATCACTTTCGCGCCCATAGCATGCAGGAAATTCATGTGGTTAACGAATTCATCAATGGTTTTTTCCCGCTGGCCGTTAGCAAAAAAGGTGCTGAACCAGGCGTTGCAAATCTGAATGCCGCGGATATCCAGCATCGGCTTGAGAACCGCCGGATCGCGTGGATATTTGCTGCCGACTTCGCTGCCGGTAAAACCCGCCAGCGCCATTTCGCTGACGATTTGCTGAAAAGTATTCTCGCTGCCCAGCTCCGGCATATCGTCGTTAGTCCAGCCAATCGGGGCGATAGCCAGTTTTACGTTATCTTTGTTCATAGTAGGGGGCTCCTGCCGCTGCGCCTACCGGCGCAGCAATTCACGTTCGATGAGTTCACGGGTTTCCACTGCCTGGTATTTCATTTTTTCCGGGTAGCCGAACAGCGAGGTGGCCACGATAGGCTCACCGCCGACCTTGAAGGTCTGCTCGGCAAATTTCATATCGCGCAGGGTGCGGAACAGCGCGTCGAAATCAACATCCCCTTCCCCGACGCCCACGTGCTGGTGAACGACGGCATCTACGCCCGGTGGGTTAACGATATAGCGGCAGTGTTTTGTATGGTTGCGGGTATCCGCGATCAGCACATGGGAGAGATCGCTTCCCGCGTAGCGCAGCATCTTCTCAACGTCACCCACGCCTTTGTCATAGAAGAAGGTGTGCGGGACGCTGTAAACGTACTTAACGTTATCGCTGCGGAACGACTTCACGATATCGACGGTTTCGTTGTTCTCTTCGCAGAAGTCCCACGGATGCGCCTGAATTTCAACGCGGATGCCTTCGCGCTCAAAAATCGGCAGCAGCTCTTCCATGGAGCGATAGAACATCTCATCGCAAATCTCCGGCTGGTTAGGATCGCCGGAGAACTCGGTGTTGATCACCTGTACACCCATTTCAACCGCGATTTCGATCAGCCGTTTCCAGTTTTTTACTGCTGCCTGACGGCGCAGCTCATCCGGACCGGACCAGCGGTAGACGCAGATAAACGAGGAGAGCTCCACACCGGTATCGCGCAGCGCCTGCTTGTACTCAGCCATAATTTCCCGGCTGGCTCGCGGGTGCTTGTAGAACGGGTTGATCTGCGGGTGCGGCGATTGCTCAATGTACTTGTAGCCCCACTCCGCCACCTGATGGACCATTCGGGTTACCCCGAGGTCTTTAATGACATCAACGTCAAAAGCAATTTTCATCGTCGTTACCTGTGCAAAGAAGTTCCGTCAGCAAAGCGGGATTAGCGTTTGTAGAAATCAGGGCACTCAGGCAGCGTCACCTCAACCGGCTCGCTGGTGCCCTGGGCTTTGATACAGGCGTCGGCTGCAACGGATGCCGCGTAGCCATCCCATGCCGATGGGCCGTGCAGCTGACCGGCCTGAACATCATTGATAAAGGCCTGCAGCTCAACGTCATACGCTTTGATAAAGCGATCCTTCCAGTCGGTCAGGATAGCGGTCGACAGGTTAGCGGCTTTGCGCATCTGCACAGCCGACGGCTCAGGCAGGCGGGCAATACCGGTTTCCCCCACCACTTCACACTGGATGTCATAGCCGTACTGACAGTTCACAAAGACTTCCACGTCGATCAGCGTGCCTTTTTTCGTTTCAAACGACACGATCTGCGGGTCTTTCAGGCGCGCATGGGTGTGGGAAGTGGAGCGAGGAAAGCGCACCTGCACGGAAACATAGTCGTCATTCAGCAGCCAGCGCAGTACATCCAGCTCGTGAATCAGGGTGTTGGTGATCGCCATGTTGGTGATGTAATCCTCACCTACCGACTGGTTGCGGTGCGCGCAGCGCAGCATCAGCGGCGCGCCGATATCGCCGTCATCGATCACTTTTTTCAGCGCCAGATAGCCTTCGTCATAAGGACGCATAAATCCGACCTGCACCAGGCGGCGACCGGCTTTCATTTCCGCATCAACGATGCGGCGGCAGCCTTCCGCGCTCATCGCCAGCGGCTTCTCGCAGAACACCGGCTTCCCGGCGGCGATGGCGGCCAGCGTGTACTCTTCGTGGGTGGGGTCCCATGAGGTGACCAGAATGGCATCCACATCGCTGGCCTTAATCACGTCATGACCGTCGGCGTACACTTCGGCATGCACGCCCGGCAGCGCAACCGCGGCGCGCGCGTTCTCTTCGTTGATATCCGAAACCGCCACTACCGTGGCTCCCTGCAGTACCTGAGTGCAACGACGGATATGTTCTTTACCGATAGCGCCGGCACCGATGACACCTAATTTGAGTGACATAGTTGGTTTTCTCCCGAGATTTGTAGGGTTCAGGGTTTGTGTTCTGTTTTAGTAATCCCGCGCCTGAGCGCGTTTTTCATTGATCATTTGCGCAACCTTACGGATCCGCTCGGAGAGCGCAGACTGCGCGACGCCGACGTTCCACCAGCTGCCATATTTGTGCACCATGGTTTTCGGCAGCACTTTAATGTCTATCAGGGTGCTGACGGTTTCGCGGCGCGCGGCGTCCAGCGCGTGGCGTAGTTCTTCTAGCGTCGTGACGCGCCAGGTTTTGCAGCCGTAGCCGGCAGCGACGGTGGCGAAATCTACCGGTACCAGGCCGCCCTGCAGCTGGCCCGATTCGGCGCAGCGGAAGCGGAACTCGGTGCCGAAGCTGTCCATACCGTGTTCCATCTGCAGGTTGTTGATACAGCCGTTGGCCATGTTGTCGAGCAGCACAATGTTGATCTTCGCGCGCTCCTGCAGGGAGGTCACCAGCTCGGAGTGCAGCATCATGAATGAGCCGTCGCCGACCAGCGAATAGACCTCGCTTTGCGGTTGGGCTAACTTCACGCCCAGCGCGGCGCTGACTTCATACCCCATGCAGGAGTAGCCGTATTCAACGTGATAGGTGTTGGTGGCCCGGTTGCGCCAGACGCGCTGCAGGTCTCCCGGCAGGCTCCCCGCCGCCGCTACAATCACCGCATCCACCGGCAGCGTTTCGTTGAGTACGCCAAGGACGCTGCTTTGCGTCAGGGTGGAGTCGGTTATCTGGCGAAATTCGCGATATACCGATTCCCGATCCAGATGATCGTCGATTTCCGGGACGAAAGCGGTTTCCTGCCATACCGCCTGGTAAACGCGCTGGGTCTCTTTCAGCTGGCGGCTCTGCACGCTTTCAATCTGCTCGCCCCAGCCTGCTTGCCAGGATTCGCCGGACAGGGCGTCATCGAGGGCGGTGAGGGCTTCGCGGGCATCCGCCAGCATCGGAATCCCATCCAGCTTCCAGGCATCGAAGTTGCTGACGTTAATATTGAGGAAGCGCACGCCCGGGTGCTGGAAAATCCATTTTGACGAGGTGGTGAAATCGCTGAAACGCGTGCCGAGACCGATGACTAAGTCCGCCTCTTTCGCCAGCAGGTTCGCTGCCAGGCAGCCGGTTTCGCCGACGCCGCCCACGTTATACGGATGCGAAGAGACAACGCTGCCTTTACCCGCCTGGGTTTCGGCAAACGGTACGCCGTAGCGTTCGGCAAAATGGGTCAACGCTTCGCCGGCGCCGGAGTATTTCACCCCGCCGCCGCAGACGATCAGCGGCTTACGGCTGGCTTTAATCGCCGCCACCGCATCCGCCAGCTGTGCGGCGCTGGCCGGACGGCGGTCAAGGCGGTGTACCCGACGGGTAAAGAAGGACTGCGGATAATCCCAGGCTTCGCCCTGGACATCCTGCGGCAGACAGAGCGTGACCGCACCGGTTTCCGCCGGGTCGGTCAACACGCGCATGGCGTTGATGCAGGCGCTCATCAGCTGTTCCGGACGGGTGATGCGATCCCAGTATTTACTCACCGCGCGAAACGCATCATTAGTGGTAATGCTGAGATCGTGGCTCTGCTCAATTTGCTGTAACACCGGGTCAGGCTGGCGGGTCGCAAACACATCTCCCGGCAGCAGCAGCAGAGGGATGCGGTTGGCGGTCGCGGTGGCGGCAGCGGTAATCATGTTTGCCGCGCCGGGGCCAATGGAGGAGGTGCAGGCAATAATCTGACGACGCAGGGACTGTCTGGCAAAACCGGTGGCGACATGCGCCATCCCTTGCTCGTTACGCCCCTGATAGACCCGCATTTCACCGCTATCTTGTTCAAGAGCCTGGCCCATTCCCAGCACGTTGCCGTGGCCAAAGATAGCAAAGATGCCTTTAACGAACTTATGCTCTTCGCCATCGACTTCCAGGTACTGGTTATCCAGGAACTTCACCAGCGCCTGCGCCATTGTCAGTCTCAGTTTGCCCATGTTGCCCAATCCTTATTGTTCAGTATTTGCGTGTAGGTCAGCGTTTTACCCCGCCCAGCGTGACAAGCGATGGGCCAGGAAAATCGTTAACGCCACTGGAATACTTCTGGATTATAGGCAAACATTTTTTTCATTAAATAGAAATACAGAAGAAATATTTCATTTTGCGAGAGGGATCAAACTCTCTATGCATTTCACCCGTTTCATTCACATCCTGTATCCGGGATGACACGCAATTTACGCGGTACTGCTCTTAATATCCCCTTAAAAATCATAGGTAAAGAGTGATAGTAAATGGCCGGTAGTTCAGCTTTACCTCGGCGCGCAGGATCTGAGGCAGAATGGGGCTCGGCGCGGCAGAGTGGTATATCCCTCACATTTTTGGTTTTTTAATTTCGATCTAGTTTGCAAATGAAATATTTATTTCTCAAACTAGGGATAACCAATAACCCTCAGGCTGTTTTCGGAGACGCTGTCGGCATCCCGACTCTTCCGTACAGCAGAAATGCAAAAGGAAACCCTAGCTATGAATGCAGCAGTAAAGCGACTCGACGTCATCTGTATTGGCCGGGTGGCAGTCGATCTCTATGCCCAGCAGATTGGCGCGAGGCTGGAAGATGTTGCCAGTTTTTCTAAGTACCTGGGTGGCTCTTCCGGCAACGTCGCCTTCGGCACCGCTATACAGGGATTAAAATCGGCGATGCTTGCCCGCGTGGGCGATGAGCACAATGGTCGTTTTTTACGCGAAACGCTCAGCCGCGCCGGCGTCGATACCGAATATCTGATCACCGATAAGCAGCGCCTGACGGCGTTAGTGATGCTGGGGATTAAAGATCAGGAGACATTTCCACTCATTTTTTACCGCGATAACTGCGCCGATATGGCCCTTTCGCCAGAAGACATTAAGGAAGAGTACATCGCCTCCTCCCGGGCGCTGGCGGTAACCGGTACCCACCTTTCGCACGCCAACACGCGTGAAGCGGTGCTGAAGGCGCTGGAGTACGCCCGCCGTCACGGCCTGCGTACGGCGCTGGATATCGACTATCGTCCGGTGCTTTGGGGGTTAACCTCTTTAGGCGACGGCGAAACGCGTTTCATTGAGTCCGGTCAGGTGACCAGCCAGCTGCAGGAAGTCCTGCATCTGTTCGATTTAGTGGTGGGGACTGAAGAGGAGTTTCATATTGCCGGCGGCAGTACCGATACTCTGATCGCGCTGAAAAACGTGCGTAACGCTACGAAAGCGACGCTGGTTTGCAAACGCGGTCCGATGGGCTGCGTGGTGCTGGAAGGCGACATTCCCGACAGCTGGGATAGCGTGCCGCTGCAGCAGGGCGTGCGCGTAGACGTGCTTAACGTCCTCGGCGCTGGCGATGCCTTTATGTCCGGCCTGCTGCGCGGCTGGCTTAACGACGAAGGCTGGGAGCAGGCCTGTCGCTACGCTAACGCCTGCGGCGCGCTGGTGGTTTCACGTCACGGCTGCGCGCCCGCGATGCCAACCAAAGCCGAACTTGACGACTATCTGTCGCGAGCAGAATCTGTCCCGCGTCCGGATATCGACGCTCGCCTCAACCATCTCCATCGCGTCACCAGCCGCCGCCAGGCGTGGCCGGAGCTGTGCATTTTCGCCTTTGACCACCGTAAGCAGCTGGCAGACCTGGCGCTGGAAACCGGGCGTGATGAATCCTGTATTCCGCAGCTGAAGCTGCTGCTGCTGGCGGCCGCGGAAGCCGCCGCAGACGAAGCCGGTCTTGACGGCCGCAGCGGCATTCTCGCCGATGGCACCTACGGCCAGCGCTCGCTCAATGCCATCACCGGCAAGGGCTGGTGGATTGGCCGGCCGATTGAAATGCCAAGCTCGCGCCCGCTGCGCCTGGAACATGGCAACATCGGTTCCCAGCTTATCGACTGGCCGCTGGAGCACGTCGTGAAATGCCTGGTCTTCTACCACCCGGCCGACCCTGCCGAACTGCGCGCTGAACAGGATGCGCTGCTGCTGGAAGTCTGGCAGGCGTGCAACAAGTCCGGGCATGAGCTGCTGCTGGAAATTATTCTGCCGGAAAACGGCCCGGATAAAGATGAACGCCACTACCACGACATGCTGGAGCACTTCTATCAGCTGGGCATCCAGCCGGACTGGTGGAAGCTGCCGCCGCTGTCGAGCGCGGAATGGGAAAGGATTGGCAAACTGATCGCGCGCGAAGATAGCTGGTGCCGCGGGATCTTAATCCTCGGCCTGGACGCCCCTTCGGACCGTCTGCGCGCCGGTTTTGCCGAAGCGGCGAAGCATCCGATGATCAAAGGTTTTGCCGTAGGACGCACCATTTTTGGCCAGCCTTCACGGCGCTGGATGCAGGGAGAGCTCAGCGACGAGGCGCTGATTAACGAAGTGAAACGCAACTACCTCACGCTCATCGGCTACTGGCGAGAAGCCCGCGGCTGATACTAACCAGGCCCGCATCCTTTCCCCAAGATGCGGGCTTTTTTCTGGATCTTCGTGAAATGAATCGCGTATTTCATCGTAGTAAATGAAAAATTCGCTTCATTTGATACACTGGAAATTATATTCCTTTCATTTTCTCAGAGCGCAATCTATGGCCAATAATCCGACCCAACTTACCATCTTGCAGGATGAAATCAGGCGTCGCTACGATACGTTAAGCAAACGCCTGAAACAGGTAGCCCGCTATATTCTCGATAACAGCAATAGCGTGGCTTTCGATACCGTGGCCTCTATCGCGCAACAAGCTGACGTCCCCCCTTCCACGCTGATCCGCTTCGCTAACGCCTTTGGTTTTAGCGGTTTCAACGAAATGAAGCAGATGTTCAAGCAGCACCTGATGGAAGAGACCGCTAACTATACCGAGCGCGCGCGTCTGTTCCGCCAGACCACCACGGATGACGCAACCCCGCCGGAAACGCCGACCGAAATCCTGAATATGTTCACTATGGTTAATACTCAGGCGCTGCAGCAGCTGGCGATGCAGACCTCCGGCGACGATCTGCAGCGTGCGGTCGCGCTGTTGGCGGAAGCGGAAAATATCTACGTTATCGGCCTGCGCCGCTCTTTTAGCGTCGCCTCCTATCTGACCTACGCCCTGCGCCATCTGGACCGTAAAGCGTTCCTGATTGACGGTCTGGGCGGCATGTTTACCGAACAGCTCAGCCTGGTCGGGCCGAAAGATGTCGTCGTGGCGGTGAGCTTCTCTCCGTATGCGCGGGAAGTGGTTGAACTGGTGGAGCTCGGCGCGCAGCGTAAAGCACGTCAGATAGCGATTACCGACAGCCAGGTCAGCCCGCTGGCGGCCTTCAGCGACGTCTGCTTTGTCGTGCGCGAGGCGCAGGTTGATGGTTTCCGCTCGCAGGTGGCCTCCCTGTGTCTGGCTCAGACGCTGGCGGTCTCGCTGGCGCTGAACAGCAGCAAGGATGCAGAAACGAAGCAGCTGGCTTAAATTTTTCATTATTCCCGGATTGCGGCGTAAACGTCTTATCCGGGCGACTTGTCCGCAGACGACGGTAAACCCGTAGCCCGGCTAAGCGCAGCGCTAGCCGGGGGTGTGGCAGAATTGCGACGACGATCTTATTCGGGCTACAGGATCAAAAAGGCTGGCTAGCATGGCTAACCGGCCTTTTTGTCTTCAACTGTTGTTAATCGTGGCGGGGATAATCAGGGCTGTTGATCCACGCGTGATCCTCTTCCCAGGTAAACATCCATTTGCGATCCGGACCGGCCATCACGTTCAGGTAGTAGCTGTCATACCCGGCTATCGCCGCTACCGGATGGTAGCCGCGCGGTACCATGACCACATCGTGGTTGTAGGGAGCCATACAGGCATCAAGGCTACGGTCATCGGTATAGACGCGCTGGAAGGCAAAACCCTGCGGCGGATCGAAACGGTGGTAGTAGGTCTCTTCCAGCTGAGTTTCCTGACCCGGCAGCGCCGTGTCGTGCTTGTGCGACGGCCATGAGCTGGTCGCTCCTTCGTCAGTGTAAACCTCTACCACCAGCAGGCAGTCCGCCTGCGCGCTATCCGGCAGAATATTGTGCACCAGCCGCTGGTTACGCCCTTTACCGCGATGCTCTACGCCCACGTCCTGCGGGGAGATAACTCGAGCCGGTAAAGTTCCTTTACCCGGGGCGCTGCATACCGCCAGCTCAAGGTCAGAATCTGCCGTCACTTCGACTTTATCCTGCGGCGGCACGTAAACTGACCAGGGCGGGGTCCGCTCAAACGGCGACATACGCTGGCCCAGATTCGGAAAATCGGCCTGCGAGGTTTTTACCGAAGCCAGCCCGGCGACCAGCACCAGGCACAGCTCGCGATCGCCGCTTTCCAGGGTAACGGTTTGCCCTTTCTTTAACATCCAGACATCAAAACCAATGTACTTCCACCCCGCGCTCTGCGGGGTGATGTGCTGAATCTGCCCTTCTTTTTTTGCTTTAGCCAGTAAAGACATGGCATTCTCCTTCGCCGATTAGCCTAACGTCGGCATGCTGAATTCAGATACGGTTTGCTGACCCTGCGGCCAGCGGACGGTGGCGGTTTTCATACGCGTATAGAAACGCACGCCATCCGGCCCATGCACGTTCAGTGCGCCAAATACGGAGCGTTTCCAGCCGCCAAAGCTATGGAAGGCCATTGGAACGGGTACCGGCACGTTGACCCCAACCATTCCGGCCTGGACATCATGTACAAACTCACGCGCGGTGTGGCCGTTGCTGGTAAAGACGGCGCTGCCGTTGCCGAACTCATGGCTGTTTACCAGCTCCAGCGCGCTGTGGTAGTCCGCCACGCGGACAATACCCAGTACCGGGCCAAAAATCTCTTCGCGCCAGATAGTCATTTCCGGCGTCACGTTGTCGAACAGCGTTCCGCCAACGTAGTAACCCTCTTCGAAACCGGCAACTCGCAGCTTGCGCCCGTCAACCACCAGCGTCGCCCCTTCGCTGACGCCTTTATCAATATATCCCAGCACTTTTTTCTGATGCGCCTCTGAGACGACCGGACCCATTTCGTTCTCTTCTTTTCCGCGCATACAGCCCGGGCCGACCTTCAGGGACTCCACCAGCGGCTTGAGGCGCGCAATGAGTTTATCTGCCGTTTCATCGCCCACAGCGACGACCACCGGCAGCGCCATGCAGCGCTCGCCCGCAGAGCCGAACGCGCCGCCCATTATCGCATTCACGGTGGCATCAAGATCGGCATCCGGCATCACAATCGCGTGGTTTTTCGCCGCGCCAAATGCCTGAACGCGCTTACCATAAGCGCTGGCGGTTTTATAAATATGCTCCGCCACGCCGGAAGATCCCACAAAGCTTACCGCCGCAATACGCGGATCCTTGTACAGCTGCTCAGCATCTTCATTGTTGCAGTGCACCACGTTAAAGACGCCGTCCGGTAGCCCCGCTTCTTTCAGCAACTCCGCCAGGCGCAACGCAGCGCCAGGGGCCAGCGCTGGCGGCTTAAGGACAAAGCTGTTGCCGCAGGCCAGCGCCAGCGGGAACATCCACATCGGAACCATCGCCGGGAAGTTGAACGGCGTAATGCCCGCCACTACGCCCAGCGGCTGCATCAGAGAATAGCTATCGACGCCGGTGCCGACATCCGATGAGAACTCGCCTTTGATCAGGTGCGGAATCCCGCAGGCAAACTCAACGACTTCCATGCCGCGCGTCAGTTCGCCCATCGCATCGGAAAAGACTTTACCGTGTTCGCTGACGATAATCCCCGCCAGCTCTTCAGCGTGCTGTTCAAGTAACATTTTAAAATTAAACAGCACGCGGGCCCGGCGCAGCGGCGTGGTACGCGACCAGCCATCAAAAGCATCATGCGCCACCTGAATCGCATCGGAGACTTCCTGCGCGGTCGATAACGTGACTTCGCGGACCACTTTGCCCGTCGCGGGGTCGAAAACCGGCATTGTATTGTTGCTGCCGCTGGTAACGGTCTTCCCGCCAATAAAGTTTCCTGTGATAGTCATGCTCTCGCCTCATATGTATGGGGTATCGGGGGCCAACGCAGTACGGCCCATTACTGGATCTGCTGTGTTGTACCGTAGTAAAATGAAATTAATATTTCAATATTCATCATTAATGAAATTGTATTTTGGTGATGATGGTCGCATTTTCTTGTAAGGAAACGCTGTCTTACAGGCAAAGCCCCCATAAAAAGAGAACAGGCGTAGCGCCTTCTGGAACCCGCCGCAATGAAAGAAGCCAAGAAAAATATTTTGCGAGTCGGCTCAAAAATTCGCCATTTCATGCATTGCTAATTTTGGAATAAATGTTTTGACTATGGGGTAATCGAACGAAGCCGAACTATCTATTTCAGGAGAGTCAAAATGGCTATTGCAGCACAGCGTTTCTGTATCAACCGCAAGATTGCCCCTTCCCTCAGCATTGAGGCCTTCTTCCGGCTGGTGAACAGCCTCGGGCTAAACAAAGTCGAGCTACGTAACGACCTCCCCAGCGGAAAAGTGACCGACGACCTGAGCCACCAGCAGGTTCGTGAACTGGCTGACCGCTACCATATTGAGATCCTCACTATCAACGCGGTTTATCCTTTCAACTGCCGCACCGCAGAGGTTCGCAGCCTGACGGAGTCCCTGCTAAAAGAGGCCAAAGCCGTCGGCGCGAAATCGCTGGTGCTGTGCCCGCTGAACGATGGTACCGAGGTTCCGGCGAGCGAAACCCTTAACGCCCTGCGCGACCTGGCACCGCTATTCGCCTTCTATGGCATTGAGGGACTCGTCGAGCCGCTCGGCTTCCCGCAAAGCTCGCTGCGCTCCTCGGCGCAGGCGCAAACGCTGATTCACGACGCACGGGTGCCGTTTAAGCTGCTGATCGATACCTTTCACCATCATCTTTATCCGCAGGCGGAGCAGGAGTTTAGCCAGGTGGATGTCGGCGAAATCGGCCTGGTGCATCTTTCCGGCGTAGAAGATACCCGCCCGCGCGAAACCCTGACCGACAACGAACGCATTATGCTGACCGAAAAAGACCAGCTGCAAAGCTGCGAGCAGGTCAAAAACCTGGAGGCCCGCGGCTATCAGGGCGTATATGCGTTCGAGCCCTTCTCACCGGAGCTGGCAAACTGGAGCGAAGACGATATCCGCCGCGAAATCGAGCAGAGTATCGCGTTAATTCAGCGCCACTGCGCCTGAAGGGAATAAGCGAAGGCGTGCGCGATCTCCCCACTTTTGCTATCAGGTTGCCTATACTCGCAGCAGGATAAATGGAGAAATCGCTCATGAGCTCACCGCTGCTGATTGCACGCACGCTGGAAAAACAGCTGCATTTATTGCCCGCTATGGCGAACCGCCACGGCTTAATTACCGGCGCCACGGGGACCGGTAAAACCGTCACGCTGCAAAAGCTGGCGGAATCTTTCTCGGAAATCGGCGTTCCGGTATTTATGGCCGATGTGAAAGGCGACCTCACCGGTATCGCTGAGGCGGGCCAAAGTTCGGAAAAACTGCAGGCGCGGCTGGAAAAAATCGGCGCAACGGACTGGCAGCCGCATGCTAATCCGGTAGTGCTATGGGATATTTTTGGCGAGAAAGGCCACCCGGTTCGCGCTACGGTTTCCGATCTCGGGCCGCTGCTGCTGGCTCGCCTGCTCAACCTCAATGAGGTTCAGTCCGGGGTATTGAATATCATCTTCCGGATCGCCGACGACCGCGGGCTGCTGCTGCTCGACTTTAAAGACCTGCGCGCGATTACCCAACACATTGGCGACAACGCCAAAGCTTTTCAGAACCAGTACGGCAACATCAGCAGCGCCTCCGTCGGGGCGATTCAGCGCGGATTGCTGACCCTGGAGCAGCAGGGTGCAGAGCACTTTTTCGGCGAACCCATGCTCGATATCCAGGACTGGATGCGCGTTGATGCGCAGGGTAAAGGGGTAATTAATATCCTGAGCGCGGAAAAGCTCTATCAGATGCCGAAGCTGTACGCCGCCAGCCTGCTGTGGATGCTTTCCGAACTTTACGAACGTCTGCCGGAGGCCGGTGACCAGGAAAAGCCAAAGCTGGTCTTTTTCTTCGATGAGGCGCATCTGCTGTTTAACGATGCGCCCCAGGTGCTGCTGGATAAAATCGAGCAGGTCATCCGCCTGATTCGTTCTAAAGCCGTCGGAGTCTATTTTGTTTCACAAAACCCGGCGGACATTCCCGATGCGGTGCTGGGTCAACTGGGCAATCGGGTGCAGCACGCCCTGCGCGCCTTCACGCCGAAAGACCAAAAAGCGGTAAAAACCGCCGCGCAAACTATGCGCGCGAATCCGGCGTTCAGCACCGAGCAGGCGATCCAGGAGCTGGGCACCGGCGAGGCGCTGATCTCCTTTCTTGATGAGAAAGGCAGCCCCTCGATAGTAGAGCGGGCGATGGTTATCGCGCCCTGCTCGCGCATGGGCCCGGTCACCGATGACGAACGTAACGGACTACTTAATCACTCGCCGCTGTACGGAAAATATGAAGAAGAGATTGACCGTGAATCGGCGTTTGAAATGCTGCAGCAGGGCGTGCAGACCACAACTGAGCAGCAGCAATCCCCGCCCGCAAAAGGCCAGCCAAACGGCGATGACGACGGCCTGCTCGGCGGGCTCAAAGATATCCTGTTCGGCACTACCGGGCCGCGCGGCGGCAAACGCGACGGCATTGTGCAAACGGCAGCGAAGAGCGCGGTGCGTCAGGTCACCAGGCAGATAGTCAGGGGAATGCTGGGAAGCTTGCTTGGCGGACGGAAACGCTAAAAAAACGCCCCCTTTCTGATTCAGGAAGGGGGCGCGTTACGTCAGGATTTACGCATCATCAGCCAGAGGCTCAGCAAGAAGAAGCTGGCGCTCGGCAACAGCGCGCCGATTATCGGCGGGATGCCGTAGACCAGGGTGAGCGGGCCGAAAATCTGGTCCAGCACGTAGAAGATAAAACCGAAGCTGATCCCGGTCACGACTCTGACGCCCATCGGCACGCTACGTAGCGGGCCAAAGATAAACGACAGCGCCATCAGCATCATCACCGCCACCGACAGCGGCTGGAAGATTTTGCTCCACATATTGAGCTGATAGCGGCCCGGATCCTGACCGCTGGACTTCAGGTAGGTAACATAGTTGTGCAGGCCGCTGATTGACAACGCATCCGGATCCAGCGCCACCACGCCAAGCTTATCCGGCGTCAGGTTGGTCTTCCAGGTCCCGCTGACGGTCTGCGTCCCCGTGACCTGTTTCGGATCGGTCAGGTCGGATTCATCCACCTGCGACAGTCGCCAGAGCTTATTTTCGGTATCGAATTTTGCCGAAGCGGCGTAGCGAACGGACTGCAGACGGCGCTGGTCGTTAAACGCGTAGATGCTCACTCCGCCCAGCTCATCGTTACCTTTTACCCGCTCGATATAAACAAAGTTATGGCCGTCTTTCGCCCACAGGCCCTGCTGAGTGGAAAGCAGCGAACCGCCGTACATCTGCTGAGCACGATAGTTGCGCGCCATCTGCTCGCCCTGCGGGGCTACCCACTCGCCCATCGCCATGGTCAGCAGCACCAGCGGAATCGCGGTTTTCATCACCGACAGCGCCACCTGGAGGCGGGTAAAGCCGGAAGCCTGCATCACCACCAGCTCGCTACGCTGCGCCAGCATGCCCAACCCCAGCAGCGCGCCGAGCAGCGCCGCCATCGGGAAGAAGATCTGGATATCTTTCGGCACACTGAGAATCGTGTAGATTCCGGCCCCTAACGCATCATAGTTGCCCTGCCCGGCCTTTTTCAGCTGGTCGACAAACTTGATGATGCCCGACAGGGAAACCAGCATGAACAGGGTCATCATGATGGTATTGAAAATCGTCTTACCGATATAACGGTCAAGTACGCCAAACGCCTGCATCACGCCGCTCCTTTGTTAAAACGGGCACGGAAGCGGCGCATCGGCACCGTATCCCACAGGTTCAACAGCACGGCCAACGCGAAATAGAGCAGGTTTACCGCCCACATCCAGATCATCGGATCCATTTTGCCTTTACCGCCGCTCGATTTAATCGACGTTTGCAGCAGGAAGAACACCAAATAGAGCAGCATCGCCGGCAGCATCGACAGCACGCGCCCCTGGCGCGGGTTCACCACGCTGAGCGGCACCACCATTAGCGCCATGATGAATACCGTTGCCACCAGCGTGAAGCGCCAGTGCAGCTCCGCCCGGGCGCGATCGGTATCGGTACGCCACAGGGTGCGCATATCCATCTGCTCGGTATCGTTCGGATCGGAGGCCACCGCCTGATGGCCAACAATCGCCTGATAGTTTTTAAAGTCGGTAATGCGGAAGTCGCGCAGCATCGCGGTGCCTTCAAAGCGGGTGCCCTGATTCATGGTCACCACCTGCGAACCGTCTTTACGCAGCGAGAGCTCGCCGGTATCCGCGACCACCACCGAAGGGCGCGCGTTGCCTCGTGGCCGCAGTTGGGCAAGGAAGACGTCGCTGAAACGGTTGCCGTTGACGTTCTCAATAAACAGCACTGCGCTGCCGTCGCTGGCCTGCTGGAACTGGCCCTGGGCCAGCGCGGCCATGCCGGGGTTTGCTTTCGCTTCCGCCAGCACTTCATCCTGATGACGGGACGACCAGGGCCCCGCCCACATCACGTTGACCGCCGCGATAATGCCCGTAAAGAGCGCAAGGATCATGGCGGCTTTCACCAGCACGGCCTTACTCAGGCCGCAGGCGTGCATCACCGTGATTTCGCTTTCGGTATACAGTTTGCCCAGCGTCATCAGCAGCCCGAGGAATAAACTCAGGGGCAGAATAAGCTGCGCCATTTCAGGTACGCCCAGCCCTAACAGCGAGAGCACCAGATTTGTCGGGATATCGCCATCAACAGCGGCGCCGAGGATCCTGACCAGTTTCTGACAGAAGAAAATGAGTAGCAGGATGAATAGGATCGCCAACTGGCTTTTCAGCGTCTCACGAACCAGATATCTTATGATTATCACTATAAATACGCCCGTAAAAACCCGTTTTATTGCAGGAAAATTGCTTGTTTCATGGCTTAAACGTCATTTATTCTCTTTAGTCGTCGAAAACATCGCTAAGATTAAATGACTCGCTGGTTCTGCGTATCAGGATCTTTTCTGACGAACCAAGGCCGTAATAACGTTAAGATTAACACGAAGTCACCACAACAGCGGACATGAGTTACGAAAGCTTTCAATTCTATCCGTAGCCACCGTCGTTGTCTTTAAGATTCAGGAGCGTAGTGCATGGAGTTCAGTGTAAAAAGCGGTAGCCCGGAGAAGCAGCGGAGCGCCTGTATCGTGGTCGGCGTCTTTGAACCACGTCGTCTCTCCCCCATCGCCGAGCAGCTTGATAAAATTAGCGACGGTTATATCAGCGCCCTGCTGCGTCGCGGCGAGCTGGAAGGCAAACCTGGCCAGACTTTATTGCTGCACCATGTGCCGAACATTCTGTCGGAGCGCATTCTGCTTATTGGCTGCGGTAAAGAACGCGAGCTGGATGAGCGTCAGTATAAGCAGGTTATTCAGAAAACCATCAATACGCTGAATGATACTGGTTCAATGGAGGCCGTCTGCTTCCTGACCGAACTGCACGTCAAAGGCCGCAATAACTACTGGAAAGTGCGTCAGGCCGTCGAGACCGCCAAAGAGACGCTATACAGCTTCGACCAGTTAAAAACCAACAAAAGCGAGCCGCGTCGCCCGCTGCGTAAAATGGTCTTCAACGTTCCCACCCGTCGCGAGCTGACCAGCGGCGAACGCGCTATCCAGCACGGTCTGGCGATCGCCGCCGGCATCAAAGCGGCGAAAGATCTGGGCAACATGCCGCCCAACATCTGTAACGCCGCGTATCTGGCCTCCCAGGCGCGCCAGCTGGCCGATACCTATAGTAAGAACGTCATTACCCGCGTTATCGGCGAGCAGCAGATGAAAGAGCTGGGAATGAACTCTTATCTGGCGGTCGGCAACGGCTCGCAGAACGAATCGCTGATGTCGGTTATCGAATACAAAGGTAACCCGGCGGAAGACGCGCGTCCTATCGTGCTGGTGGGTAAAGGCCTGACCTTTGACTCCGGCGGTATCTCCATCAAGCCTTCAGAAGGCATGGACGAGATGAAATACGATATGTGCGGCGCGGCGGCGGTGTACGGCGTGATGCGCATGGTGGCGGAACTTCAGTTGCCGTTGAACGTTGTCGGCGTGCTGGCCGGATGTGAAAACATGCCTGGCGGCCGCGCCTATCGTCCTGGCGACGTGTTGACCACGATGTCCGGGCAAACGGTGGAAGTGCTGAACACCGATGCCGAAGGTCGCCTGGTGCTGTGCGATGTGCTGACTTACGTTGAGCGTTTCGAGCCGGAAACGGTTATCGACGTGGCCACCCTGACCGGCGCCTGCGTGATCGCGCTCGGCCACCACATCACCGGCCTGATGTCGAATCACAATCCGCTGGCCCACGAGCTGATCGGCGCGTCCGAACTGGCGGGCGATCGCGCATGGCGTCTGCCGCTTGCCGACGAGTTCCAGGAACAGCTGGAGTCAAATTTTGCGGATATGGCCAATATCGGCGGCCGTCCTGGCGGAGCGATTACCGCAGGCTGCTTCCTGGCGCGCTTTACCCGTAAATACAACTGGGCGCATCTGGATATTGCCGGCACCGCCTGGCGTTCCGGGAAAGCCAAAGGCGCGACCGGTCGTCCGGTGGCGATGCTGTCGCAGTTCCTGCTCAATCGCGCCGGATTTACCGGCGAAGAGTAATTGCCGGGCATCTGGAAAGATACCGTTTATAGGCCGGGTCAGCGTAGCGCCGCCCGGCTTAAGCATTTAAAGTCACCACAAGAAGCCCCATATATGAAAAACGCAACGTTCTATCTTCTGGACAATGATACGCAACAGGATGGCCTGAGCGCCGTTGAACAGCTGGTGTGTGACATTGCCGCAGAACGTTGGCGCAGCGGTAAACGCGTGCTCATCGCCTGCGAAGATGAGCAGCAGGCCATTCGTCTGGACGAAGCGCTCTGGGCACGCCCCGCAGAAAGTTTCGTTCCGCATAATCTGGCGGGGGAAGGTCCGCGCGGCGGCGCGCCGGTGGAGATCGCCTGGCCGCAAAAACGCAACAGCAGCCCGCGGGATATTCTGATTAGCCTGCGGCTAAACTTTGCAGATTTTGCCACCGCTTTCACAGAAGTGATAGACTTCGTCCCTTATGAAGACTCTTTGAAACAACTGGCGCGCGAACGCTATAAAGCGTACCGCATGGCTGGTTTCAACCTGAACACGGCAACCTGGAAATAATGGAAAAGACATACAACCCCCAAGATATCGAACAGCCGCTTTACGAGCACTGGGAAAAGCAGGGCTATTTCAAACCTAACGGCGATGAAAGCAAAGAGTCCTTCTGCATCATGATCCCGCCGCCGAACGTCACCGGCAGTTTGCATATGGGTCATGCCTTCCAGCAAACCATCATGGATACCATGATTCGCTACCAGCGCATGCAGGGTAAAAATACCCTGTGGCAGGCCGGTACCGACCACGCGGGTATCGCTACCCAGATGGTGGTTGAGCGTAAGATTGCCGCCGAAGAAGGTAAAACCCGCCACGACTACGGTCGCGACGCCTTTATCGATAAAATCTGGCAGTGGAAAGCGGAATCCGGCGGCACCATTACCCGTCAGATGCGCCGCCTGGGCAACTCCGTGGACTGGGAGCGCGAGCGCTTCACCATGGACGAAGGCCTGTCCAACGCCGTAAAAGAAGTCTTTGTCCGCCTGTACAAAGAAGATCTGATCTATCGCGGCAAGCGTCTGGTCAACTGGGACCCGAAACTGCGTACCGCCATCTCCGATCTGGAAGTGGAAAACCGCGAGTCTAAAGGCTCGATGTGGCATATCCGCTATCCGCTGGCCGACGGCGCGAAAACCGCTGACGGTAAAGATTATCTGGTCGTCGCTACCACCCGTCCGGAAACCGTGCTGGGCGATACCGGCGTGGCCGTTAACCCGGAAGATCCGCGCTATAAAGACCTTATCGGCAAATTCGTCATTCTGCCGCTGGTTGACCGCCGCATTCCGATTGTGGGCGATGAACACGCCGATATGGAAAAGGGCACCGGCTGCGTGAAGATCACCCCGGCGCACGACTTTAACGACTATGAAGTGGGCAAGCGTCATGCGCTGCCGATGATCAACATCCTGACCTTTGATGGCGATATCCGCGAAACCGCGGAAGTTTACGACACCAAAGGCAACGAGTCCGACGTCTACTCAAACGCCATCCCGGCGGAGTTCCAGAAGCTGGAGCGCTTTGCCGCGCGTAAAGCGGTGGTTGCCGCCATCGACGCGCTGGGCCTGCTGGACGAGATTAAACCGCACGATCTGACCGTACCATACGGCGACCGCGGCGGCGTCGTTATCGAACCGATGCTCACCGATCAGTGGTACGTGCGTGCCGACGTGCTGGCTAAACCGGCGGTTGAAGCGGTCGAGAACGGCGACATTCAGTTCGTGCCGAAGCAGTACGAAAACATGTACTTCTCCTGGATGCGCGATATTCAGGACTGGTGTATCTCCCGTCAGCTGTGGTGGGGTCACCGCATCCCGGCATGGTACGACAACGACGGCAACGTTTACGTTGGCCGCACCGAAGAAGAAGTACGCCAGGAAAATAACCTCGGCGCCGACGTGGCGCTGCGCCAGGACGAAGACGTGCTGGATACCTGGTTCTCCTCCGCGCTGTGGACGTTCTCCACTCTCGGCTGGCCAGAAAACACTGATGCCCTGCGCCAGTTCCATCCGACCAGCGTGATGGTTTCCGGCTTCGACATCATCTTCTTCTGGATTGCCCGCATGATCATGATGACCATGCACTTCATCAAAGATGAAAACGGCAAGCCGCAGGTGCCGTTTAAAACTGTCTATATGACCGGTTTGATCCGCGATGACGAAGGCCAGAAGATGTCCAAATCGAAGGGCAACGTTATCGACCCGCTGGATATGGTTGATGGCATCTCCCTGCCGGAGCTGCTGGAGAAACGTACCGGCAACATGATGCAGCCGCAGCTGGCGGAAAAAATCGCCAAACGCACCGAAAAACAGTTCCCGAACGGCATTGAGCCGCACGGTACCGACGCCCTGCGCTTTACTCTGGCGGCGCTGGCCTCTACCGGCCGCGACATTAACTGGGATATGAAGCGTCTGGAAGGTTACCGTAACTTCTGTAATAAGCTGTGGAACGCCAGCCGCTTTGTGCTGATGAATACCGAAGATCAGGATTGCGGCTTTAACGGCGGCGAAATGACCCTGTCGCTGGCGGACCGCTGGATCCTTGCGGAATTCAACCAGACCATCAAAGCCTACCGCGAAGCGCTGGACGGCTTCCGCTTCGATATCGCCGCAGGCATTCTGTACGAGTTTACCTGGAATCAGTTCTGCGACTGGTATCTGGAGCTGACCAAGCCGGTAATGAACGGTGGTTCCGAGTCTGAGCTGCGCGGCACCCGTCACACGCTGGTGACCGTTCTGGAAGGTCTGCTGCGCCTGGCGCACCCGATTATTCCGTTCATCACCGAGACCATCTGGCAGCGCGTGAAGGTCATTTGCGGTATCACTGCCGATACCATCATGCTGCAGCCGTTCCCGCAGTACGATGCGTCTCAGGTTGACGAAGCGGCGCTGGCCGATACCGAATGGCTGAAGCAGGCGATCGTCGCCGTGCGTAACATCCGTGCGGAAATGAACATCGCCCCCGGTAAGCCGCTTGAGCTGCTGCTGCGCGGCTGCAGCGACGCCGCGATTCGTCGCGTGAACGACAACCGCAGCTTCCTGTTGAACCTGGCGCGTCTGGAAAGCATCACCGTGCTGCCGGCCGATGATAAAGGTCCGGTTTCCGTGACCAAAATTATCGACGGCGCCGAGCTGCTGATCCCGATGGCTGGCCTCATCAATAAAGAAGATGAGCTGGCGCGCCTGGCGAAAGAAGTGAGCAAAATCGAAGGCGAGATTAGCCGTATCGAAAGCAAACTTTCCAACGAAGGCTTTGTGGCCCGCGCGCCGGAAGCGGTGATCGCCAAAGAGCGTGAGAAGCTGGAAGGTTATGCGGAAGCGAAAGCGAAGCTGATTGAGCAGCAGGCGGTTATCGCCGCGCTGTAATTCACTCGCCCCTTATCCATTCGGATAAGGGGCGTTTTCTGTGAAAGATCCTCGCTTGCACTCTCCCCTCCAGCAGTGTTATTAACAACATTATCCGTCATTATTTTGCAATGAGTCTTCACATGAATACGAGCGCAACCCTACCGCTAACCCTGCGCCGCATCACGGCTAATGATAATCCGGCGATAGCCGCTGTTATCCGCCAGGTTTCCGCTGAATATGGCCTGACCGCCGATAAAGGCTATACCGTAGCCGATCCTAATCTGGACGAGCTTTTCCAGCTATATAGCCAGCCGGGCGCCGCCTATTGGGTAGTTGAGCAAAACGGTCAGGTTGTTGGCGGCGGCGGGGTTGCGCCTCTGACCTGTAGCGAGCCCGATATCTGCGAACTCCAGAAAATGTATTTTATGACCTCCGCGCGCGGCCAGGGGCTGGCGAAAAAGCTGGCGCTGATGGCCCTGGATCACGCCCGCCAGCAGGGATTCAAACGCTGTTATCTGGAAACCACCGCTTTCCTTAAAGAAGCGATCGGTTTATATGAACACCTTGGCTTCGAGCATATTGCTGAGCCACTGGGCTGCACCGGCCACGTTGACTGCGAAGTCAGGATGCTGAAAGTGCTGTAGCGCCAGCGAAAAGGCGATGCGGATTAATCGAAAAAACGCATGGTTTTCATGCAAAAAGAGCGTTATTCACCGCACGTGTTCGCTAATACACTCTTCGAGCATTGGATCTTTTAGCCTGCCGCCGCGGCAGGCCTTGCTCAGGATAGAACACAATGAAAAAACTCTCCCTCCTGCTCACCGGCAGCATGATACTTGCCGGCATGGCTTCCAGCGTTAACGCCGGCGAACTCGCTGGCAATACCGAAGGCGCTCAGATCATCCGCGTGGAAAAAACCCGGGGCCGTATCGATGCGCTCAACGATATCGTATATAGCCAGGTAAAAAGCACCGTCGCCGTTCGTCAACTGCATATGTCTTTGCTGGTGCCGCGTAACGGCGATCTGAAACCGGCAATCGTCTATTTCCCCGGCGGCGGTTTCACCAGCGCGGCCTGGAATAAGTTTATCGAGATGCGTATGGCGCTGGCGTCGGCGGGATTCGTCGTCGCGGCGGCGGAATACCGTACGGTTCCCGATACCTTCCCGGCCCCGATTATCGATGGTAAAGCCGCCGTTCGCTATCTGCGCGAACATGCAGCGGAATACGATATAGATCCGTCGCGTATTGGCGTGCTGGGGGATTCCGCAGGCGGCTATATGGCGCAGATGCTGGCGCTTACCAATGGCGACAAAACGTTCGATCGTGGCGATAACCTGGCGCAGTCATCGGACGTGCAGGCCGCCGCCACGCTGTACGGAATTTCGAATCTGTTGAATATCGGCGAAGGTTTTCCGCAGGCGATTCAAAAAGTGCACCAGTCACCTGCAGTCACTGAAGCGCTGCTGGTCCACGGTAGCGCCTTTCGTGACTGGCCGGGAGCGACGATTGCCAGTGACCCGCAAAAAGCGCTGGCTGCCAGCCCGATGGGCCATATCCGCGGTAAAAAGCCGCCATTTTTAATTATGCACGGCAGCGCCGACACTCTGGTTTCACCGGTACAAAGTCAACAGCTCTATCGCGCGCTGAAGAAAGAGGGTAACCCGGCCGATTACGTGCTGCTGGAAGGCGCGGAGCACGGCGATGACAGCTGGTATCAAAAGCCGGTTATTGAACGGGTAGTGAACTGGTTTAAAACCACCCTCGGCGCGCCCAAAGCCGCCGCGACAGCAGAAAAAGATAAAAACGCCAATCTGTAATGGATCGTCAGGCCGCTGCGGTGAAGCTGCGGCCTGACGCTCAGGCGGGCACGCCGCTGTGAAAGCGAAACTCCGCCTCGGGCGCGTTAATGAGCGCCGCTTCCGCCTCGCCAAGCTGGCGTACGCATTCACTGATATCGTCCCCGGCAATCCTCTGCGCCAAATCCAGATAGTCCTGATAGTGGCGCGCTTCAGAGCGCAGCAGCGACAGATAAAACTTTTGCAGATCGTCATCCAGCCATGGCGCCAGCGCGGCAAAACGCTCGCAGGATCGGGCTTCAATATAGGCTCCGCAGATGAGTTTATCGATCAACATGACCGGTTCATGCGAACGCACTTCCCGGCGCAGCCCGCGAGCATAGTTACTGGCGGTGATTTTGACGTATGGGATATCGCGGGAAAGCATAATTTCCCTCACCTGCCAGAAGTGATGCAGCTCTTCTTTGATTAGCAGGATCATGCTGTCGAGTAGCTGACGTCCCCAGGGATCGTCGGTCTGCGGCATAGCGCTTTTATTTATCTGCTTATGCAGCGCGACGAAATCCGGTTCCGGCCCCCAGCGGTAGGTAAAGTCCTCGTACGGCTTCAGGCAGGCCAGCAGTTCATCCGCGCCTGCTTTATCCGCGACGTATCGACGCACCAGCAGCATGGCGTTTTGCGCCGCTTTCAGTTCGCACACCATATGGTCGGTCAACAGCAGCGGGAGGTTTTCCGGTTTACGGGCTTCATCAATCCACGCCTGAGGTGTTGGGCAATGCAGAAAGCTTAAAATCGGAGCGAGTATTTGCGGGTAATCCATTGAAGTTCCTTGCTATACGGCGGCATACCGTGCCGCCGTATACCTCTGCTACTTAGTGGCGGACGCCGTCGTCGTCTTCATCAACGAGATCTTCGTCGTCATCGCCTTCTTCCCCGTTAGGATCTTCGTAGTAGGTACCCCAGCCGTCGTACTCGACGTCGTATTTTTCCGCCAGGGTCATCAGCTGCTCAACCTGGGCATCGATCAGCTCGGCATTCAGCGCGGATTCGCTGAGGATATCGCAGCAAATCACGGTATCCCCCTCTTCAACTTCCAGCTCTTCTGGCTCAGTCACTTCATAACCCAGCTTGAAGGCCTCGACCGCCACTTTTTCCAGCGTTTCGAAATCATCGGCAGAAAGATGGTGTTCAATGGTGTACAGCGCGTCAGGATCGCTGCCGTCTTCGAGCAGTTCTTCAATAATCAGACGCGTTTCTTCACGCTGTTCTTCCAGTAATTCCGGGTTAGCCATGGCTCGTTCCTCATAATGTGTCGCAGATACTTCTATTGTCACATACCGCCGTGATTGCCTCCACCTTCTGAGAGAAAGATTTATGATGCGGGGTTGCAAATGAATATTCATACATATAAAGTGAATTTTAATTCAACAAATGGCTTGAGCCACGTGAGGGAACCATGTCCGCGTTTTATCAGAAGCATTTTTTAAAGTTGCTCGATTTTACCCCCGCCGAAATCACCGCTCTGCTTGAGCTGGCCGCCAGGCTTAAAGCTGATAAGAAAAACAATATCGAAATTCAGCATCTCGCCGGTAAAAACATCGCGCTCATCTTCGAAAAAGACTCTACCCGCACCCGATGCTCTTTCGAAGTTGCCGCATTTGACCAGGGCGCTCGCGTCACCTATCTCGGACCAAGCGGCAGCCAGATTGGCCACAAAGAGTCGATTAAAGACACCGCTCGCGTACTGGGGCGCATGTATGACGGTATTCAATATCGCGGCCATGGCCAGGAAGTGGTGGAAACCCTTGCCGAGTATGCCGGCGTTCCGGTGTGGAACGGCCTGACCAACGAATTTCACCCCACCCAGCTGCTGGCGGATTTACTGACTATGCAGGAACACCTGCCGGGCAAAGCCTTTAACGAGATGACTCTGGTCTACGCCGGCGACGCGCGGAATAACATGGGTAACTCCATGCTTGAAGCCGCTGCGTTGACCGGGCTGGATCTGCGTCTGGTCGCGCCAACGGCCTGCTGGCCGGAAGAGAAGCTGGTTGCGCAGTGCCGCACGCTGGCGCAGAAAAACGGCGGCAATATTACGCTAACTGAAGATATCGCTGCGGGCGTGAAGGGCGCGGACTTTATCTATACCGACGTCTGGGTATCGATGGGCGAAGCCAAAGAGAAGTGGGCGGAGCGTATCGCGCTGCTGCGCGGGTATCAGGTGAACCGCGAGATGATGGCGCTGACCGGCAATCCGCAGGTGAAATTTCTCCACTGTCTGCCCGCGTTCCACGACGACCAGACCACGCTCGGCAAACAGATGGCGGCGGAGTACGGCCTGCACGGCGGAATGGAAGTGACCGACGAGGTATTTGAATCCGCGGCGAGCATCGTTTTCGATCAGGCGGAAAACCGCATGCATACCATCAAAGCGGTGATGGTTGCGACGCTTTCCCACTGAAATCAAAAACTAAACGTGTAACGCTCGGCGACAATATACTGTTCTCCATAGTGAATAGGCTGATGCTGGCTATCCAGAATCAGCGTTTTCATCAGGAATAACGGTTCGCCGGGCGGTTGCTGCAGCAGCGGTGCGTTGTCAGAATGCGCGCGCACCATCTCTACCGTCGTTTCACCCGCATAGGTAGGCACGATCGCGTATTTATCACGCAATAGCTGATAAAGCGACCCGCTGAGATCTTCCTGCTGTAAAAATCCTAATCGTTTCAGAGAGTAGTAATTATTCTCTAACATTAACGGCGCATCGCCAGCGATCCTGAGGCGTTGGATATAAAGCACGGAATCATCCCTCTCAAGCTCAAGAAGCTGACGCGCATTACGATAGTCCGGCAGAATCTCACGACGAGTCACTACGCTGTGGGTTGGTAGATGGTTAGCATCGCATGCGGCAGTAAAGCTAAGCAGGTGCACAACTTTACGCTCAATTTTAGGCAGACAGACAAAAGTCCCCTTCCCCTGCTTTTTCACCAAATAGCCTTCGGCTACCAGCTCTTTCACTGCGTTGCGCACCGTAATGCGGCTGATATTGTAAAGTTCGCTGAGCTCAATCTCGGTGGGGATTTTCTCTCCTTCAGCGAGTTTCCCGGACGAGATATCGCTGAGGATTTTATCTTTAAGCTGCCTGTATAACGGTACGGAAGTATTCTGTTGCAGTCCAAAATTCGACATAAAAGAGGTACCAGCACGGCCATTGATGCGAAGCAGGATTATAATCGAAGCGCGCCCATCAAACTACGACGGCGCGCATATCCCTTAGACCCAGGCCGAAATCGCAGCAAACACGGCGCTGACTATCCACAGCACCGGAAACAGCGGCGCAATCGCCTTTAACCACTGACCAAATCCAATGCGCGCAATAGACAGCCCGGCCAGCAATACACCACCGGTAGGAGAGACCAGGTTGGTCAGGCCATTGCCAAATTGATAAGCCATTACCATCGCCTCTTTATTGATACCCACTAAATCGCCTAATGGCGCCAGTACTGGCATAGTGAGTGCAGCCTCGCCCGAAGAGGAGGGGACAAAAAAGGTGATGACGTTATGCCCTAATAGCATCAGAGTGGTGAATGCGTACTGCGGCAACCCTTCCAGCATTTCCGACAAGCCAAAGAGCAACGTGTCGATAATTCGTCCGTTCTCCGCCACCACCAAAATACCGCGCGCGAGCCCTATCACTACGGCGGCGTAAACAAACTCTTTACACCCTTCGACAAAGCTGTCGGCCATCCCGCTAATACCCATGCGCCCGACGATCCCAGAAAATAGCCCCAGAGCCAGGAACACGGAGCCGATCTCAACCATGTACCAGCCACGCGTGATTAACCCCCATGAGATGATGGTCAGCGCCAGCACAAAAGCGATGATAATCACTCGATCGGCGATGGAAAAATGGACCGACGTATCCTGTATCGACAAAAACTGCTCACGGTTGCGGCAATCATTCTCATATACCGGCGACTTTTGTGGAGTGCGTTTAACACGATGTGCGTACCACATGGTGTAAGTCATCGCCAGCAATGTGAAGACCAGCCATGCGATGGCACGCAGCCAAAGCTGCGGATTTCCCTGAATACCCGCTACGCCCTGGGCAATGAGTACAGAGAACGGATTGGTCATTGCGCCAACATAGCCAATCTGGGTTCCCAGAAAAAGAATCAGGATCGCGGTCATTGAGTCATAACCCAGCGCGAACATGAGGGATATAAAGATCGCATAAAGAGGGATCACCTCCTCGCTCATACCAAAAGTTGCGCCCCCCAGGCTAAACAAGGTCATTGCGATAGGGATAACCAGAATCCCTTTACCAGCCAGACGTTCAGCCAGCGCCACCAGCCCCCGCTCAATAGCGCCAGTACGTAAAATAACGCCAAAAGCACCACCAACAATGAGTACAAACGCCACTACGTCGGCGGCCTTGATAATTCCCTCCATCGGCGCGGCCAGTACGGCGGCAATACCCTGACGTAAATCGCCCTCGCTGCTGACTTTTTCCAGCAGATGATAAGACCCCGGGATCACTAATGTTTTCGTTTCACCGCCGGGTAAAGTCACTAAGTGATAATCAAAACTGCCGCTGGGAATACACCATGTCAGCAGCGCTACTAATATAATAATGAAGAAAATCAGAGCGTAGCAGTGTGGCATCGCCCACTTTATTTTTGCAATACGCATAATCCGCCTCGGTAAGATGTTTATATTATGTTCGCCGTCATTCGGCATTTTTAGAGTCACAGAAGGTCATGGGTAATACGGCCATCCACCAGGGTCAGTACAACGGTGGAAGTCCGTAACTCATCATTCGGGCAGCTCAACAAATTACGGTCAAAAACCGCGATATCCGCACGTTTCCCCGGCTCAAGGCTACCGGTCATATCTTCCATGCCGTGATGTCGAGCACTATTCAACGTCCAGGCCGTTAAGAGCTGCTGTCGTGTCATTCCGCGTTCGCGGTACCAGCCATTCACGGGTGAACCATCAGGGAACTGGCGACAGCAGGCGGCATACATCGCGTCAGGAACAGAAGGAATAAACAGGGGCAGATCGGTACCAATAGTGACCGTTACGCCAGCCCCGAATAGTGCGGCATAATCGTAGAATTGCGCTTCGCGCTCTTCTCCATAGCGTTCGCGCATATAGGCTTCGGCTTCGCAGGGGTTAAGGAGCAGAATTTGTGCATAAACTTCGGCAAAGAGGCCGAGCTCAGCCATTCTGGGAATATCGTTTGGATGCGGGCATTCCAGATCGCTCAGAGAATGTCTGATCACACTCTGCGGGTGACGTTGACGGCATTCGGCAAAAATATCTATACAGCGGCGAATTGCGGCATCGCCCTCCGCATTCATACAGCAGTTGAATCCACGAGCATCAGCCAGCAAAACCTGCTGGCGCAGGGCATCATAGTCAACGGGCCTTTCATTGTTCGTGCCGGGACGATCGGCATAGGGGTAAATCATATCGCCGGTATGATCGGCAATAACGCCATCGACCATAAATTTAAAACCATGAAACCGCAGCCATGGCGAATGAAAGCGGCGTCGGGCCTGTTCACCGAAAGCAAGATCGACAGGCGCAGATACGGGCTGAGAAACAATGCTCACCCTCAGCGACAGCGCATCCTCTTTTTCCAGTTCATCCCAGGCATTCATCAACCGCGGCGCATCGTTGAAACAAACGTCTTTTATCGCCGTGATTCCCTGTCCGGCAAGTCGGGTCATAAATGCCCGCATTTCTTTTTTTAACTGTGCGGTATCAGCCAGCATCTCATCCAATAATGCGATTCTCGCCTCCGCGCTGCACTCTTCAGCGGTAAAGCCATAAAGCTCCACGGCGGCACGGTTCATCCAGCAATAGCTTTTGTCATCGTTAATGGCGACAACCGGCCTCTGCGGGAAAGCGTCATCCAGTAACCTGGCATCAGGCACCGCTCCCCAACGGGCAACAGACCAGCCCCAGCCATAGAGGCTTTTCCCTTCAGGGAGAAGATTTTCTGCAGCCTGTAGTAGTTCAAGAGCATGATTACTGTCGCGGGCGGCATGGAGATCGACGCCACGCCGCATGCTCATATAGCCGGTAAAAAACGTGTGATTATCGCAAAATCCCGGACAAATCAGGCGATCGCCAAGTTCGATAAAGCGAGTACTTTCACCTCTCCAGGGTTGAATATCTTCCCCATTCGCTATCATCGCCGCGATAGCGCCATTTTTAATGACGACATATCCGCTAAATAGCTCATTTCTGGCAGCAGTAAAAATAGCATCAGAACGTAAAATCAAATCAGCAGCTTCACTATGCATATTTCTTTCCTCACGGAAAAAGCGCACGAATCCCCGTTTCCGCCCGGCAAGCGGACGGAAATCAGTACGGAAAAATGAGAGAGGGCGTTATAGGTTAGTAGTGAGCCCCGTAGCCAAACGCCCCTTCTTTCAGGCAAATTTGTGCCGAGAAAGCTGCTGCTTTTTGCAGGCTATTGGTAATCGCTTCGCGCTTGTTACCCGTAGGTTGGGCCAGAAAATGGCAAACGAAAGCGGTAATAAAAGCATCACCTGCGCCCATTGTATCGACTGGAGTGACGTAATCGGGCACCTGCTGATACCAATCCTGCCCGTCAAATAAAATCGCGCCTTCATCCCCACGCGTCGCGCAGACAATGCGACTCCCGCTGGCCTGCGCCTGTTGCACAATTTCACGCGTTTGCGCCAGGCTGTAGTCAGCGCATGAGAAGAATGAGAAGTCGACGTAACGGCACAGCGGCAGCGCCTGCTCCAGTACAAAGTCATCTGAAAAATCGAAAGAGACAGGAATGTTGAGCTTGCGTAACTGAGGTAATTGCGTCTCCATGTAGCTATAACAACCGCTATGGATCAGATCAAACTCACGCAGGTATTGCTCATGCTGAAAAATAAAATCCATCGAAGTTGTCTTACGAATCCCCCCGGCGTTCGAACCAAGAAATATCCGTTCTCCCTCTTCGATTTTCAGCTGCGCACAGCCGTTCTCCCCGGCCACCTGCAGACAGTGGGGCCACTTGACGCCAACTTTATCCAGCACCTGCATAACGTGCTCCGCAGCGGCATCATTACCAAAAATCCCCAGATAGGCCGCATTGTGTCCCAACATGGCCGCATAAGCGGCAAAGTTCAACGCATTTCCACCGGGATACATGGTCTGAGTATGGGCGTATTTATCGACGACGTTATCGCCAATTCCAATCACATTCATCATAATTCCCCTTAGTATTCCACCAGCCCCATATAGCGGCGGGTATCCAATGGATGCTGACGAATGTCGGCAAGCGCAGAACGATATTCACACATGATGCTGTAAAACAGCACCGGGTTGAAAAACTCCACGACTGACGGAGGGAGAACCCCGATACCCAGTTCTTTAGCATCAACGACTTCCACTTTCTCTGCGTACTTGGTGAGGAAGACCAAAGCTCGCTCATCCATCGCCCGCGTACGGCCTTCGTTCATTAATAAAATAAACGGCGTCTCTTTATCCGTAACTTCGAAAGGCCCGTGGAAGTACTCACCGGAGTGAATAGGTGCGGCATGTAGCCATTGCATTTCCATTAGTGAGCAGATAGCAAAACCATAAGCATGGCCGTAAGAAGCTCCGCTGGAGAGGATATAGAAGAGTTTTTCATCCTGATATTTTTGGGCAAAACGCTGGCAGCGATCCGCAACCTGCTGACGGCCATGAGCAATGACGCCGTTAATTTGGGCCATTCCCTGTTGGAAATCAGCGTAATTATCGAAACCTTCAACCTGCTGCAGCGTATCAACGCACAGATTGAGGATAATCGCCATCGGATTATCGACCACATTGGTATCGTTACCCCAGGCATAGAGAATGTTGTGGCTGGCGTATTCGATCAGCTGTGCCTGAGCGTTGTGAGTCAGCGTAATAGTATGCGCTTGATGCTGCTGTGCAAGCTTAGCCGCAGCGACGGATTCTGGCGTGTTGCCCCCGTGCGAACAGACGATAACCAGCGAATTCACCCCCAACGTTTTTGGCGTCGCGTAGACAAACTCATTGGCGGTATACATGCCTACATGAAGCGTTGTCGCCTCGCTATCAAGAAAGTATTTAGCCGGATACATATCCACTAATGACCCGCCGCAGGCCACAAGGAACACCTGGCGGATTCCGCCTTTATCTTCTATCTCTTTCGCAACGGCATTAATTATTTCTTTAGTATTCATATAGTAATAACTCCACATCTCACTATTGATTGTTCAAATTAACGGAAACAACATTAATACGTTATATAACGTATTAATGAGATCGCCATCAAAATTTGCACAATGCGCGCGGTATGAGCATTTGGCTGAAGCATCAAATGAGAGGGAATAAGAAGTAAAAAATTGGGAATAGCTAGAAAAAACAAAGGCTAACAATGGTCACAAGACGACAATTGCTAGCCTTGGGTAAAAATACGCTCGTCAACTAAACCATCAGCATCTTCACAACCGCTTTGCGCACCTTCGCCGGTGCGCCAACCGCGCATAGCGGCTTATGCACTTCGCCGGGATAGAACACGACAAAGTCGCCTTCGCTGAGAATCACGGTTTTTTCCTGCGCCCCTTCAGCCTGGAAAGCGATGTCTTTATCCGCCAGCCAGTCGGTATCCGGCGCGCCGGCAGGGAGAACGCTAAAGGTCATGCCCTCCTGACCTTTCAATACAATCTGGATGTCCAGGTAGCGGGCGTGATACTCGGCGCAGCGGTCGGCCATCGGCTCGGTAGTATCTTCAGAAATGAGATAAAACAGATTGTTACCGTCAATATCATGTTTACCCAGCGGCGTCGCGTCGGTGACATGGGCTTTCACGTATTCAATAGCTTTGCGCAGAGGCTCCGGCAACCCGCTTTGCAGATGGTGAATATTTCCAACGATCATAGTAACCTCAAATGTAAAACAGCTTTTCATTTTCAGGTTTTATACCCCCCTTCTGACTGCCATACCACCACTTTTTACGGGTTTTTTGCGTTAACGCATGATTACCCAGGCAAACGTTTACCTGTTTGTGGATTAATCGCTTGATCCGAAAAATGAGCTGCGTATAATGCCACCCGTTTTGCCGGGAGGAATTATGGTTCAGTGTGTACGACATCGCGTCTTACCGCGTCTGAAAACAGACGCTGGCCTGCCGTTTTTCCTTTCCGTTGCATCCGTATTCGTAAAGCCCCTTTTTTAAGGGGCTTTTTTTTTGCCCAGGCGTCAGGAGATAAACATGGCTAACCCGCTATTCCAAAAACATATCATTTCCATAAACGATCTCAGCCGCGAAGACCTTGAACTGGTACTGGCGACCGCTGCAAAACTGAAAGCAAATCCACAGCCGGAGCTGCTCAAGCATAAAGTGATTGCCAGCTGCTTTTTTGAAGCGTCGACCCGCACACGCCTGTCTTTTGAAACCGCCATGCACCGCCTGGGCGCCAGCGTGGTCGGTTTCTCAGACAGCAGCAACACCTCGCTGGGCAAAAAAGGCGAAACCCTGGCCGACACCATCTCGGTCATCAGCACCTACGTCGATGCTATCGTGATGCGCCACCCGCAGGAAGGCGCGGCGCGCCTGGCGACCGAGTTCTCCGGCGGTATTCCGGTACTCAACGCCGGCGATGGCGCTAACCAGCATCCGACGCAGACCCTGCTCGATCTCTTCACCATTCAGGAGACGCAGGGCCGTCTGGAAAATCTTAACGTGGCGATGGTCGGCGACCTGAAGTATGGCCGTACCGTCCACTCCCTGACGCAGGCGCTGGCGAAATTTAACGGCAATCGCTTCTACTTTATCGCGCCGGACGCGCTGGCCATGCCGCAGTACATTCTCGATATGCTCGACGAAAAAGGCATTGCCTGGAGCCTGCATAACGCGATTGAAGAGGTGATGGAAGAGGTGGACATTCTGTATATGACTCGCGTACAGAAAGAGCGTCTCGACCCGTCAGAATATGCCAACGTCAAGGCGCAGTTTGTTCTGCGCGCCGCCGACCTGGAAGGCGCCCGTGAGAATATGAAGGTGCTGCATCCGCTGCCGCGCATTGACGAAATTACCACCGATGTTGATAAAACGCCGCACGCCTGGTACTTCCAGCAGGCGGGCAACGGCATCTTCGCGCGCCAGGCGTTACTGGCACTGGTACTGAATAGCGATCTGGCACTGTAAGGGGAAATAAAGATGACACACGACAATAAATTACAGGTAGAAGCCATCAAACGTGGCACCGTTATCGACCATATCCCGGCGCAGGTCGGTTTTAAGCTGCTGACGCTGTTCAAACTAACCGAAACGGATCAGCGCATCACCATCGGCCTGAACCTGCCGTCAGGCGAAATGGGCCGTAAGGATTTAATCAAAATTGAGAACACCTTCCTGACCGATGAGCAGGTCAACCAGCTCTCTCTGTATGCGCCTCAGGCCACGGTGAACCGCATTGATGAGTATGAAGTCGTGGGTAAATCCCGACCGAATCTGCCGGACCGTATCAATAACGTGCTGGTATGCCCGAACAGCAACTGCATCAGCCACGCCGAGCCGGTGTCCTCCAGCTTTGCAGTGAAGAAACGTGAAAACGATATCGCGCTGAAGTGCAAATACTGTGAAAAAGAATTTTCACATCATGTCGTGCTGGCAAACTAAATTTATTAGCGTCATCAGGAGCAGCCCCGAAAAGGGGCCTGTTCCTGAAAGCATCATATACATTAAACGCGCGGCTGCCATTTCAATGTTCGTTTGAAAAGGCATCACTCTATCTCAGTTTATTATCATTTACGATCGTCTCACCTCATTGCTAAAATGAGTCATTATTTATATTCATCATTAAATATCATCGATATTGCTCCGGTATTTTTCGCTTTATACACTGCATAAACGCTTTCCAATAATTAATCATTGTTCACTGGATGAATTATGCAACTGAAGAAATTATCGATATATACCGCCGCATTATTATTTACCTCCTCGGCGTTGGCTCATGGCTACGTGGCGTTTCCGCCCAGTCGGGCCTATCAATGTAATACAGGCAAAAACAGCGACTGCGGTTCAGTACAGTGGGAGCCGCAAAGCGTTGAGCAAGCGAGCGGTTTTCCTGAAGGCGCAATGCCGCCGGACGGTCAGCTGGCCAGCGCGGGTAAAGCCAACTTCTCGCAGCTTGATAGCCAGAGCCCGACTCGCTGGGCTAAAAGCGCAATAAAGAGCGGGGAAAATAACTTCATCTGGCACCATTCTGCCCCCCATAAAACTACCAACTGGCGTTATTACATAACCAAACAGAACTGGGACCAAAATAAGCCGCTGACGCGCAGCGATTTTGAAAGTAAGCCCTTCTGTCAAATTGACGGTAACGGCATGACGCCGGCTATTGAGGTCACCCACTCATGTAATGTGCCAGAGCGTACCGGTTATCAGGTTATTTATGCAGTCTGGGAAATCGCCGATACGGCAAATAGTTTTTATCAGGCCATTGACGTCGATTTTGGCGGTACCGGCGATGACGCTGAGAACAGTTCCCTCTGGACAACGCAGCTTACCGGTCAGCTGAGCGGAAAAGATCTTCATGCTGGTGATAAAGTCATTGCCCATTTCTTTAATGCCAGCGGAGAGGTTCATTCGCTGCAAACGGAATTGACTATTGCCAGCGAAGCGCAAGGGAAATCCAGCCAATGGTCTTACGATTTGGCGGAAGTCATTAATACCGCACACCATGATAGCCTGCGTGCCGGAGTAAAAGACGGCAGTGGCAACATTAATCCCATCTATGGCGTTAACCAGGTGTATGCGCCGCAAGGCAGCGCGTTGCAAAGCGTCACGCTGAGTTATAGCGAATCGCAAGCGGACGATACCGCGAAAGAATCCCTGAGCCTCAGCAACGTCGCCGTAACCCACATCGAAAACGGCAAAGCAACGGTGACTTTCAACGCCGCGGCCAAAGGCGAAATGCATCTCACCGCCGTCGTCAGCGATCATGCGGGTGCAGAGAAAGGGAGTCTCCAGCAAACGATAGATAATCGCTCTCTGCCGTTATCGATTCCACTGACCAACGTTCAGGCAGTCCATCATATGCTGCGCTACTCAGCCAGTAATGCGCAGGGCGCCATCATCAGCCAGGGTGTGATCAACCTGATGCTGGAAGAGAAGAGCGAACCAACGCCAGCGCCTGCGGGAAACTACGATTATACCTTCCCGGATAACCTGAAAAGCTATACGGCGGGAACGAAGGTCATGCAGCCTAAAAATGGCAAAGTGTACCAATGTCGTCCGTTCCCCTACAGCGGCTACTGCGTGCAGTGGAGCCAACACGCCAGCCAGTACGAGCCGGGGGTTGGCTCTGACTGGGCGATGGCCTGGACCGAAGTCGCCCAATAATTTCTCCCGGCGGCTCACGCCTTATGCGGATAGCGCCCTGCGTTATCCGCTTTTCTCCTTCGCAAAATGCGGCCTGCTTAATGATAAAGCAGCCAGCACTCTTTATAATGGCCCACGCCAGTCTGATTACATTTAAATATTTCAGGAGAACTCATGTCTAAAACTATCGCGACGGAAAATGCGCCAGCAGCCATCGGCCCGTACGTTCAGGGCGTTGATCTGGGTAACATGATCATCACTTCCGGGCAGATCCCGGTAGACCCGAAAACCGGCAGCGTGCCGGAAGAGGTTGCAGCTCAGGCGCGTCAGTCGCTGGAGAACGTGAAAGCTATCGTCGAAGCCGCGGGCCTGAAAGTGGGCGATATCGTTAAAACCACCGTTTTCGTGAAAGACCTCAACGATTTCGCAACCGTTAACGCTGCGTATGAAGCCTTCTTCACCGAGCACAACGCCACCTTCCCGGCGCGCTCCTGCGTGGAAGTGGCGCGTCTGCCGAAAGACGTGAAGATTGAGATTGAAGCGATCGCTATTCGTCGCTAATCGTAGACAGTATGAACAAAGGCAGCCCGTGGCTGCCTTTGTTGTTTCTGCTCGTAAAGCGCCTCGCTCACTGCCAGCCGTAGCGACGGCTGTAAAAGCCCTTAACCATTTGGGTCAGGGTCATATAGCCCGCCAGGATAGCAATCAGCCATGGGAAGTAGCTTAACGGCAGCGCCTGAAGCTGTAGATACCCCGCCAGCGGTGAGAACGGCAGCGCTACCCCAACCACCATGACCAGCAGCGTCATCACGATCAGCAGCCAGGCCGCGCGGCTCTGGATAAAGGGGATCCGCCGCGTGCGGATCATATGCACGATCAGCGTCTGTGACAGCAGGCCCACCACAAACCAGCCGGACTGGAACAGGGTCTGATGTTCCGGCGTATTGGCGTGGAACACCCACCACATCAGGCAGAACGTCAGAATATCGAATATCGAACTGATCGGCCCAAAGAAGACCATAAAGCGCCCGAGATCCGCCGGGTTCCAGCGCTGCGGTTTACGGATCTGCTCATCGTCAACGTTATCAAACGGAATGGCGACCTGGGAGACATCGTACAGCAGATTCTGGATCAGCAGATGCAGCGGCAGCATCGGCAGGAACGGCAGGAAGGCGCTGGCCACCAGCACGCTGAACACGTTGCCGAAGTTGGAGCTGGCGGTCATTTTGATGTATTTGAGCATATTAGCGAAGGTCCGGCGGCCTTCAATAACTCCCTCTTCCAGCACCATCAGGCTCTTCTCCAGCAGGATGATATCCGCCGCTTCACGAGCAATGTCCACGGCGCCGTCGACGGAAATACCAATATCCGCCGCGCGTAGCGCCGGGGCGTCGTTAATGCCGTCGCCCATAAATCCCACCACGTGTCCTTCGCGTTTCAGCAGAGTCACGATACGCTCTTTGTGCAGCGGCGCCAGGCGCGCAAACAGGGTGGTACGTTTTGCCAGCTCGGCCAGTTCATCATCGCTCAGCGCTTCAACCTGGCTGCCGATGACCACTTCACCCGCATCCAGACCTACTTCGTGGCAGACTTTGGCCGCCACCAGCTCGCTGTCTCCGGTCAGGATTTTGACCGTAATACCGCTGGCCTTCAGCGCTTTCAGCGCCGGGGCTGTGGTCTCTTTAGGCGGATCCAGAAAGGCGATATAGCCTTCAAGGATCAGGTCGGATTCATCCGCGCGCTGGTAGTCGCCTTCGCGGGCGGGCAGATACTTCGTCGCCACCGCCACCACGCGCAATCCCTGACGATTGAGGCTGTCGGTCACCCGACGGATGCGCCGCAGCATGGTGTCGTCCAGCGGTACGATGTCGCCGTTATAGCGCACCTGGGTCGAGACGTTGAGGATCTCCTGCAGCGCCCCTTTGCAGATCAGTTGATGAACGTTGCTCTGCTCCTGCACCACCACCGACATGCGGCGACGCTCAAAATCGAACGGGATCTCATCCACTTTCTGCCAGCGTTCCGCCAGCCCGCGCGCCGACTCCTGTTCAACGCCTTCCAGCACTGCGGTATCGAGCAGATTCTTCAGTCCGGTCTGATAGTGGCTGTTCAGCCAGGCCGTATGCAGCACGCGTTCGCTCACCTTGCCGGAGACATCGGTGTGGTTCTCCAGCACGATTTTATCCTGCGTCAGGGTACCGGTTTTATCGGTGCACAGAATGTCCATCGCGCCAAAGTTCTGTATCGCGTCGAGGTGCTTGACGATCACTTTCTGTTTTGACAGCTTCACCGCCCCGCGCGCCAGGGTCGAGGTGACGATCATCGGCAGCATCTCCGGGGTCAGGCCCACCGCGACGGAGAGCGCGAACAGCGCCGCCTCCCACCAGTCGCCTTTGGTATAGCCGTTAATCAGCAGCACAACCGGCGTCATCACCAGCATAAAGCGGATCAGCAGCATGCTGACCCGGCTGATCCCTTTCTGAAAGGCGTTCGGCTCGCTTTCCTGCTCGCTAACGCGGCCAGCCAGTTGACCAAACCAGGTACCGCCGCCGGTGGCGAAAACAATCGCCTGCGCCGAACCGCTCACCACGTTGGTGCCCATAAAGCACAGAGTGTCGCACTCCAGCGGGTTCGTCTGCAGCGGGTCGCGGGTACGGGCGACTTTTTCAACCGGCAGCGATTCACCGGTCAACGACGCCTGGGCGACAAACAGATCGCGCGCCTGAAGAACGCGCAGATCTGCGGGGATCATGTCTCCCGCCGATAGCTTAACGATATCCCCCGGCACCAGCTGGTCGATGGGCAGCTCGCACCAGCGGCTTTCACCCTGCTCATTCACCACCCGCAGTACCGTCGCGGTATTGCTGACCATCGCCTTCAGGGCGTCCGCCGCTTTGGTCGAGCGGGCTTCCTGGATAAAGTTCAGCAGCGTGGAGATCCCCACCATCAGGGCGATGACCGCCGCGGCAAACAGATCTTCCGTCGAGTAGGAGACGATACCCAGGACGGTCAACAGCAGGTTGAAGGGGTTGCGATAGCAGCTCCACAGATGCACCCACCAGGGTGACGGCTTCTGCGCCGGGATCTGGTTTTCGCCATACCGGGCGATTTTCTGCGCCACTTCGCCTGCATTGAGCCCTTCCGGATGGCTGGCGAAAGCGCGCCAGATTTCGTTCTCATCCATTGCCGCGACGTTCAGGCACTGCTTGCCAAGAGAATCGGGGATGGGCGCGCTCGCCATATTGCGGGCATCAGGAAGCGGATCGCGCTGGACTAAACGATGCGGTAAATGGCGGCCAAGCTGGGCGAACAGCTGGCGGGTAAAATTTTTCAACATAAACGGTCCCTCCGCGCTCGCACGAGCGAACGCAGCGCTAACGACAGGCGCAAGTCAACCTTACCTGTCAGGCATGTTATTTTTATGGCAGGGACATCAAAGACATCGCTGCTTTACGCTTCCGGTAAAGCAGCGCTAAGCAGATTTACCGGAAAAAGTGGTAGCTCCATCGAGGATGAGGAGTGGGATCGGGGTCCATAAAATCTCCGGTAAATGAATACAAACGGCGCGAATTATAACGTCACCGATAATCTATTTGTGGCTATTATGGCGATGATACCCCCCGGCAACTAAACCAGACGTAAACCAGACTTTGCTCATTGTGGTTTCGTTGAGTAGCATTAGGCTCACTTTAAGCGGACTACAACGAGAACCCTGCATGCAAAACCGGCTGACCATCAAAGATATCGCGCGCTTAAGCGGCGTCGGGAAATCGACGGTATCGCGCGTGCTTAATAACGAAAGCGGCGTTAGCGAACGCACTCGCCAGCGAGTCGAAGCGGTGATGCAGCAGCACGGTTTTTCACCCTCTCGTTCTGCCAGGGCGATGCGCGGCCAGAGCGACAAAGTGGTGGCGATTATCGTCACGCGTCTGGATTCATTGTCGGAAAACCTTGCCGTCCAGACCATGCTGCCCGCCTTTTACGAGCAGGGCTACGATCCGATTATGATGGAAAGCCAGTTCTCCCCGGCGCTGGTAGAGGAGCATCTCGGCATGCTCGCCCGGCGCAATATCGACGGCGTGGTGCTGTTTGGTTTTACCGGCATCCATGAAGAGATGCTCACCCCGTGGCGGGAGACGCTGGTGCTGCTGGCCCGCGACGCGCCGGGCATCGCCTCCGTGTGCTATGACGATGAAGGGTCGATCAGGATGCTGATGCAGCGCCTGTACGATCGCGGGCATCGCCACATTAGCTTCCTCGGCGTTCCGCACAGCGACGTCACCACCGGGCAGCGCCGCCACCAGGCCTACCTCGATTTCTGCCGTCAAAAGCACCTCTCGCCCCTTGCCGCTCTGCCGGGCCTGGGCATGAAGCAGGGCTACGAAAACGTCGCCTGCCTGCTGTCGGCTGAAACCAGCGCGCTGGTCTGCGCCACCGACACCCTCGCGCTGGGGGCCAGCAAATATCTCCAGCAACAGGGAATCGATCATCTCCAGCTTGCCAGCGTCGGCAGCACGCCGCTGATGAAGTTTCTCCACCCGGAGATCCTGACCGTCGATCCCGGCTACGCCGAGTCCGGACGCCAGGCGGCTAAGCAGCTGATCGAGCAGATCGCCGGCAGTCGAGAGCCTCGTCAAATCGTCATTCCCGCCGTACTGAATTAAGCCAGTCTTAACGATTTATGTGATCTTCGCTGCGTTTCGGGAACGTTCCCATTTTGCAATTCAAACGGAGCGAGTAGGATCCGCTGCAAGTTAAATGCAACCTCTCCCCTCGGTCATGAGGCCTCATCATGAGTAAAGTAAATCAGCAGGACATCGATAAACTTATCGAACTGGTGGGCGGACGCGATAATATCGCCACCGTCAGCCACTGTATTACCCGTCTGCGCTTTGTGCTGAATAATCCAGCCATTGCCAAACCAAAAGAAATTGAACAACTACGCATGGTGAAGGGCTGCTTTACCAACGCCGGTCAGTTCCAGGTGGTGATCGGTACCGAGGTTGGCGACTACTATAAAGCGCTACTGGCGACCACCGGCCAGGCCAGCGCGGATAAAGAGCAGGCCAAAAAAGCCGCACGCCAGAATATGAAGTGGCATGAACAGCTCATTTCACATTTCGCGGAGATCTTCTTCCCGCTGCTACCTGCGCTGATCAGCGGCGGCCTGATCTTAGGCTTCCGCAACGTGATCGGCGATCTGCCAATGAGCAACGGCCAGACGCTGGCGCAGATGCATCCGTCGCTGAAAACCCTTTATGACTTCCTGTGGCTGATTGGCGAGGCGATCTTCTTCTACCTGCCGGTGGGTATCTGCTGGTCTGCGGTAAAGAAAATAGGCGGCACGCCGATCCTCGGCATCGTGCTGGGCGTTACGTTAGTTTCTCCGCAGTTGATGAACGCCTACCTGCTGGGTCAGCAGGTGCCGGAGGTATGGAACTTCGGCCTGTTTACGATTGAGAAAGTCGGCTACCAGGCGCAGGTGATTCCGGCCTTGATGGCGGGGCTGGCGCTCGGCTTTATTGAAACGCGGTTGAAACGCATCGTGCCTGACTATCTTTACCTGGTGATCGTGCCGGTCTGTTCGCTGATCCTGGCGGTCTTCCTCGCGCACGCCTTTATCGGACCGGTTGGCCGCATGATTGGCGACGGCGTGGCCTGGGCCGTGCGTCATCTTTTAACCGGCAGCTTTGCGCCGATTGGCGCCGCGCTGTTCGGCTTCCTGTACGCCCCGCTGGTGATCACCGGAGTCCATCAGACCACGCTCGCCATCGATATGCAGATGATTCAAAGCATGGGCGGTACGCCGGTATGGCCGCTGATTGCGTTGTCCAACATCGCTCAGGCGTCGGCAGTGGTGGGGATAATCATCGCCAGCCGTAAACAGAACGAACGCGAAATCTCCGTTCCGGCCGCCATTTCCGCCTATCTCGGCGTGACGGAACCCGCTATGTACGGTATCAATCTGAAATATCGCTTCCCGATGCTTTGCGCGATGGTCGGCTCCGGTCTTGCCGGGCTGCTGTGCGGACTGAACGGTGTGATGGCCAACGGCATCGGCGTCGGTGGCCTGCCGGGCATTCTCTCTATTCAACCCACCTACTGGCAGGTTTACGCACTGGCGATGGCCATTGCCGTGATTGTGCCGATTGTCCTGACGACGGTCGTTTACCAGCGCAAATTCCGCCAGGGCACCTTACAGATTGTCTGACATCTTATTTTCGGGGCGCGCTGTCGCCCCCTTTTTTGTAGCAGGAACGCAATATGAATACCCTTCCCCTCTGGTGGCAAAACGGCGTTATTTATCAAATCTATCCGAAGAGTTTCCAGGATACGACCGGCACCGGTACCGGCGATCTGCGCGGCGTCACCTCTCGCCTCGACTATCTGCAAAAGCTTGGCGTTGACGCTATCTGGCTGACGCCGTTCTATGTCTCGCCGCAGGTGGATAACGGCTACGATGTGGCCAACTATACCGCTATCGACCCTGCCTACGGCACGCTGGACGATTTCGATGAGCTGGTGGCTCAGGCGAAGGCGCGAGGAATTCGTATCGTGCTGGATATGGTGCTGAACCACACTTCGACCGAGCATGCCTGGTTCCGGGAAGCGCTCAGCAAAGAGAGTCCGTATCGCCAGTTCTATATCTGGCGCGACGGCGAGCCGACCACCCCGCCGAACAACTGGCAATCTAAGTTTGGCGGCAACGCCTGGCAGTGGCACGCCGAAAGCGAGCAGTACTATCTGCATCTGTACGCCGTTGAGCAGGCGGATCTGAACTGGGAAAACCCTGCCGTGCGCGCAGAACTGAAAAAAGTCTGCGAATTTTGGGCCGATCGCGGCGTCGACGGCCTGCGCCTCGACGTGATCAATGTTATCTCCAAAGACCAGTCCTTCCCGTCCGATACCGCTGGCGATGGCCGCCGCTTTTATACCGACGGTCCGCGAGCGCACGAATTTTTGCAGGAGATGAGCCGCGATGTCTTTACCCCGCGCAACCTGATGACGGTGGGCGAAATGTCCTCTACCACCCTTGAGCATTGCCAGAAGTACGCGGCGCTCGACGGCAGCGAAATATCGATGACCTTTAACTTCCACCACCTGAAGGTAGACTATCCTGGCGGTAAAAAGTGGGAGCTGGCGCGCCCGGATTTCGTGGCGTTGAAATCACTGTTCAGGCACTGGCAGCAGGGAATGCACAATCGCGCCTGGAACGCGCTGTTCTGGTGTAATCACGATCAGCCGCGCATCGTCTCCCGTTTCGGTGATGAAGGGAAATACCGCGTCCCGGCGGCGAAAATGCTGGCGATGGTGCTGCACGGCATGCAGGGCACGCCCTATATTTATCAGGGCGAAGAGATTGGCATGACTAATCCGCACTTTACGCGCATCACCGATTATCGCGACGTTGAGAGCCACAACATGTATATCGAACGCGCGGCTCAGGGCCGGGACGCGGATGAACTGTTGGCGATTCTGGCCAGTAAATCGCGCGATAACAGCCGCACGCCCATGCAGTGGAACCGCGGTGAAAACGGCGGATTCACCGCAGGCGAGCCGTGGATTGCGCTGTGCGACAACTATCGCGAGATTAACGCCGAAGCAGCGCTGGCGGACCCGGAATCCGTGTTTTATGCCTATCAGCAGCTGATTGCGCTGCGCAAGAGCACGCCGGTGCTGACCTGGGGCGATTACCAGGACCTGCTGCCGGAACATCCGTCGCTGTGGTGCTACCGCCGTCAGTGGCAGGGACAAACGCTGGTCGTCGTGGCGAACCTGAGCCGCGAGTTCCAGCGCTGGCAGCCGGAAGCCATGAGCGGCGACTGGCGGACGCTCATGAGCAACTACGCGGAAGTGGCGAACCGCCCTGCCGATATGACCCTGCGCCCGTTTGAAGCGGTATGGTGGCTGCAGGCGTAACCCCCTCCCCGGCTTGCGCTACGCTTAGCCGGGCTACCGATTCACAGCCGTCTGCGGGCCGGTAGCCCGGGCAGGCGCGTCAAGCGCCGCCTCCGGGAATACGCTTTAAATACGGTCAGCCGCCGACAGCGTCGCGCTGGCCTCCGGCTGCGCGGACGCCTGCTCTTCTTTCGCCTTCAGGCGATCCCATACCCGGAAGAACGGATAATAGATCACCAGCGAGATCGCCAGGTTCACCACCTGCAGCACCGCGCCGGAAATATGCCCTCCGGTCGCCAGATAGCCGCTCATAAAAATAGGCGTGGTAAACGGCAGCGCAATCCCCGCCGGCTTCATCACCAGCCCGGTGGCCATCGCGGTATACGAGACAATCACCAGCAGGACCGGCGTCAAAATAAACGGCAAGAAGAAGTACGGGTTCATCACCAGCGGAATGCCAAATACCATCGGCTCGCTGATATTAAACAGCGCCCCCGGCGCGGCGATTTTTCCCAGCTGTTTCATCTGCTGGCTACGGCTGCGCAGCAGCATAAAAATCACCAGCCCCAGCAGCGCACCGGTACCGCCGGGCGCAATCCACAGATCATAAAACTGCTGGGTAATGATATGCGGGATCGGCAGTCCATTCTGAAACGCTTCCAGGTTTTCCGACATATTCGACAGCCAGACCGGGCGAATAAACACCAGCACAATGGTGTCGCCGTGCAGCCCCAGGGTCCATAGGATACCAATCAGGATCACCGAGATAATCATCCCCGGCAGCGAACCGCCGACGTGCGACATGGGAATACCGATAAGGGTGGTAATCATGCTATTGATATCGCCGAACGGCGAAGCTTCAACGATCAGGCGCAGCGCCAGCACCACGGCCAGCACGCAGAAACCGGGGATCAGGGCGAGAAAAGATTTCGCCACCGCAGGCGGTACGCCGTCCGGCATGCGGATCACCAGATTACGGCTGGCCACCAGGCGATAAATCTCTGTAGAGAGCAGCGAAATCACAATCGCCACAAACAGTCCCTGGCTGCCAATCATCCCCACCGGCAGCACGCCTTTGACGATTTGCGCCGCTGAACCATCTGCCGGCGTAAAGAGCGTCACCTGGGGGATCGTCATCACAAACGCCACCAGCGACATCGCCCCGGCGCTTAGCGGATCCAGGGTGCGATATTTCTCCGCCAGCCGGTAGGCAATGCCGAAGGCGGAGAGCAGCGCCATGATGTCATAGGTCGCTTTGACCGGGTACAGCATCTTATCGCGCCAGGCATCGCCAAACACGCTGGCCATCAGCTCACCGTAACCAGGGATCGGCAGATAAGCGAATATCAGGAAAAACGAACCGATCAGCATAAACGGCATATTAAGGATAATGCCGTCACGTACCGACAGGACATGCTTCTGCCCGCCGATTTTCAGCGCGGCGGGCATGACATAGCGTTCAATAAATGAAGTACGAGACATAATGGTATCCCCGAAGGCGGAAAAGTTTAGTTAAACTGCGTTAACCAGGGGCGGTTGATGGTTAACACCTCATCAAGCAGCGCCCGGGCATCGGTCACATTCCCGACCAGCGGGTTACTCACCAGCGCCAGCAGCGCGCTATCCCGGCAGCCGTGGACCGCGGCCTCAATCGTCAAGCGCTCGAAGGCTTTCACCTGTTGCGTCAGTCCGTTCATGATCGGCGGCAGCGCGCCAAAGGCCAGCGGTCGTGCGCCCTGCGCGTCAATAATGCTGTTAATTTCCACCACCGCATCATCATCGAAGCCGTGAATCGCGCCGTTGTTGCGGGTGTTGACGACCATCTCCTTGCCAAGATTGTTGTAGATGGCGTTAATCAGCTCCACCGCCACTTCGGAGTAGTACGCACCGCCGCGGAAGCTCAGCTGTTCGGGCTTTTCATCCAGATCGGGCCGGGCATAGATATCAAACAGCTCCTGTTCCACCTTCATCACCTGCTCTGCGCGGGTGCCTTTGGTTTTTGCCGCTTCAATCTCTTCCGCCAGCATCGCCGGCGTCAGCCAGTAATAGCGATGATAGGGACAGGGGATCGCCTTCAGGGCCCGCAGAAACTCCGCCGGCCACGGCAGCGATTGAATATTGTTCATCGAGAGCGATTGACCGTCACACAGCATGTCGATGACCTTGCTGGTCACCTCTTCCCGCCCCTGCATCACCTTGTGTACCCAGACCATATGATTCAGCCCGGCGAAGCTCAGCCGAACCTCCTCTTCTTTTGCGTCCAGCATTCCGGCAATCATATGCTGCATATTGATGGGCACGTTGCACAGGCCGATAATTTTGGCGCTGCTGTAGCGACTCACCGCTTCCGTCACAATCCCGGCCGGATTGGTAAAATTGAGGATAAAGGCATCGGGCGCCAGCGCTTCCACCTTGCGGGCAACCTGTAAAATCACCGGAATAGTGCGCAGCGCTTTGGCAAATCCGCCGACGCCGGTAGTTTCCTGGCCCAGCAACTGATACTTCAGCCCCAGACGCTCATCCGCCGCCCGCGCCGCCAGCTGACCAACCCGCAGCTGAGTCAGCACAAATTTAGCGCCGCGAATGGCCTCATCCAGGCTGAAATGCACGCTGACCTTAACCTGTTCGAGGCCATGGCGCTTAAACATACGCTGGGTCAGCGCGGCGATAATCGCCACTTTCTCGCGCCCGGCGTCAACATCGACCAGCGCCAGCTCCGTGACCGGAATCTGCTGATGGTGAAGGATGATGCCTTCGATAAGTTCCGGCGTATAGCTGCTGCCGCCGCCGATTACAGCTATTTTCAATGCTTGCATAGTGGCCTCATTTTTGGCGTACAGATCCCCGCGCAAGGCCGCAGTGGCTTTGCGAAATGAACGCGTTGATGGGAAAGCGTTAGTGGTTCAGCAGAGCGAGCGCTTTATCCAGTACGGCGGCCCCGCGCATCATGCCGTAATCCGCCATGTCGATCACCGCCACGGCTTTTCCGTGCGGGGCAGCAAGCTCCGTCAACCGGGCCGCTTCATATTTCACCTGCGGCCCCAGCAAAATCACGTCGGCATTGGGCAACTCGCGCTCAAACTCGGCGACGGGTACAGCGTAAATCTCCAGCGCCAGCGCGCGCTGTTGCGCCTCGGCTTTCATTTTGTTAACCAGCATGCTGGTGGACATTCCGGCGGCGCAGCACAGGACAATACGTGGCATAATTCCTCCCCATGGGTTTTGCTTGAGCAAGTGCTAAACAGGCACCATCGACTATAGGGCGAGGTGCGGGTACAGAAGAAGGCTATATGAAAATTTTTTTCATGTACGTGATCGAGGCGTTATTTTTCACCCTTATAATTGCCCATAAAAAGCAGAACCAGCAATAATCCCAGGCATTACGCGTGATTAAGTGGTATAAAAAGCCATCATTATTTGAAAAATATTTTCAATCTGGCGGTGGCAGAGAGAGGCTGAAAGCATGGATATCGTAGGACAGTTACAGGAAGGCATGACTCGCTTAAGCGCACAGGAATCGAAGGTCGCGGCATTTATTCTGCAGAATTTAAGTTTTACCGCCAGCGCCTCGATTGATGAACTGGCGGCGCGCGCTGGCGTGAGCGCAGCCACGATTACCCGCTTTGCCCGCTCCGTAGGCTGCGAGGATATTCGTGATTTGCGTAAGCAGCTGGCGCAGGCTTGCGAACGGCGCACCGGTTGGCTAAACGAAGAGAGCGCCGCGCTGCCCGCCGCGTGGCGCGACAAATTAAGCCTGATTAGCACAAGTCTGGAACAACAGCTGGTAAGCACCCCCGAATCTACGCTGCAAAAGCTGCGCACGCGTCTGCAAAATGCCCGCGCCGTACACTGTTTCGCCCTTGGCGCACAGGATATTGCGCTGGCCACGCTGCTCCAGCACCAGTTGCTCTCCATCGGGATCGTGATGAATCTCTGCCAGGACAGCGCCCTGATGCGCATGATAGCCAGTACCCTTAGTGACGATCATCTTCTGCTGGTGCTGGCAACCGGCGAGGCCGATGCGATTTTGCAGGGCGCGACCCTGCTGGCCCGGGTACAAGAAGCGACAATTTTCGCCCTCACTCCCGCCGACCATTCATTAAGCAATATGGCCTCCGCGCTGCTGCCCCTGCCCGAGAATGCACAAGCCGCCCGCTACGCCCTGCTGCTGCTGGTCGACCTGCTTAACGACGCGCTGCTCGCCTGACGTTATCCCTATCGGGCCTGAATTTCCTGCGTTCAGGCCCCATTTTTGCTTATTTTATAAGCGGATAAATTTACATTAAGCGCAAGCGCCCATCATTCCTGCTCTCCTCTTTTTACTTTGTTCTGCATCAATAAAATTGCAAACATCTTTGATGCAAAGCACTACATATAGAACTTAAAATGCGCCCCGGCCCCACATATTGTATTAATAGTCTATTATGTCACCACAACCCATCGTACCCGGGCGGTGATGGGATGTGGATAAAAAGGGCCGGGATCGGAGGGAAACGGCGGCAGCTATAGCGCCCCGGGACTTCGGTTAACCTTCCGCCTCTGTGGATAACCTGTTCTATAAAAAGTATGGAGTGATCATGACACCGCATGTGATGAAACGCGATGGCTGTAAAGTGCCGTTCAAGTCAGAGCGCATTAATGAAGCAATTCTACGTGCAGCTAAAGCAGCGGGAGTCGATGACGCAGACTATTGCGCCACCGTCGCAGAAGTCGTTAGCCAGCAAATGCAGGGCCGTACCCAGGTTGATATCAACGAGATCCAGACCGCCGTTGAGAATCAGCTGATGTCCGGCCCTTACAAGCAGCTGGCGCGTGCCTACATTGAATATCGCCACGACCGCGATAGCCAACGTGAAAAACGCGGTCGTCTGAACCAGGAAATTCGCGGCCTGGTTGAGCAGACCAACTCGGCGTTACTCAACGAGAACGCCAACAAAGACAGTAAAGTCATTCCTACCCAGCGCGATCTGCTGGCGGGTATCGTGGCTAAACACTATGCGCGTCAGCACCTGCTGCCGCATGACGTAGTGATGGCGCACGAGCGCGGCCTGATCCACTATCACGATCTCGACTATTCGCCATTCTTCCCGATGTTCAACTGCATGCTGATCGATCTTAAAGGCATGCTGACGCAGGGTTTTAAAATGGGCAACGCCGAGATTGAGCCGCCGAAATCCATCTCTACCGCCACCGCGGTAACGGCGCAGATTATCGCGCAGGTCGCCAGCCATATTTATGGCGGCACGACCATCAACCGCATCGATGAAGTGCTGGCGCCGTTTGTTACCGAAAGCTTCAATAAGCACCGTAAAATTGCCGAAGAGTGGCAAATCCCCGACGCCGAAGGTTATGCCCGTTCCCGTACCGAGAAAGAGTGCTACGACGCCTTCCAGTCGCTGGAATATGAAGTGAACACCCTGCATACCGCCAACGGTCAGACGCCGTTCGTCACCTTCGGTTTCGGCCTCGGTACCAGCTGGGAATCGCGCCTGATTCAGCAGTCCATTCTGCGCAATCGCATCGCGGGACTCGGTAAAAATCGCAAAACGGCGGTGTTCCCCAAGCTGGTCTTCGCCATTCGCGACGGCCTGAACCATAAGTTTGGCGACGCGAACTACGACATTAAACAGCTGGCGCTGGAGTGCGCGAGCAAGCGCATGTATCCGGATATCCTCAACTACGATCAGGTCGTGAAGGTGACCGGCTCGTTCAAAACCCCGATGGGCTGCCGCAGCTTCCTCGGCGTGTGGGAAAACGAGGACGGCGAACAGGTGCACGATGGCCGCAACAACCTCGGCGTTATCAGCCTCAACCTGCCGCGCATCGCCCTGGAAGCCCGCGGCGACGAAGCTGTGTTCTGGAAACTTCTGGATGAGCGTCTGCAGCTGGCGCGTAAAGCGCTGATGACCCGCATCGCCCGTCTGGAAGGAGTGAAGGCTCGCGTTGCGCCGATTCTGTATATGGAAGGGGCCTGCGGCGTGCGCCTGAAAGCGGATGACGACGTTTCGGAGATTTTCAAAAACGGCCGCGCGTCGATTTCTCTTGGCTATATCGGTATCCATGAAACCATCAACGCGCTGTTCGGCAATAAGCCTATGTACGATAGCGAAGCGCTGCGTGAAAAAGGCGTCGCCATCGTTCAGCGTCTGCGCGAAGCGGTAGACCAGTGGAAAGACGAGACCGGCTACGGCTTTAGCCTGTACAGCACGCCGAGCGAAAATCTCTGCGACCGCTTCTGCCGTCTGGACACCGCTGAGTTCGGCGTGATCGAAGGCGTCACCGACAAAGGGTATTACACCAACAGCTTCCACCTCGATGTGGAGAAGAAGGTGAACCCGTACGATAAAATCGATTTTGAAGCGCCTTACCCGCCACTGGCTAACGGGGGCTTTATTTGCTACGGCGAGTACCCGAATATTCAGCACAACCTGCGGGCGCTGGAAGACGTGTGGGATTATAGCTATCAGCACGTGCCCTATTACGGGACCAATACGCCTATCGATGAGTGCTACGAGTGCAGTTTTACCGGTGAGTTCGAGTGTACCAGCAAAGGCTTCACCTGCCCGAAATGCGGCAACCACGATGCCTCTCGCGTGTCGGTAACCCGCCGGGTATGCGGTTATCTCGGAAGCCCGGACGCCCGCCCGTTCAACGCCGGCAAGCAGGAAGAAGTGAAGCGCCGCGTGAAGCATCTGGGCAACGGGCAGATCGGTTAATTCCAGGTGGTTTAGCCCCTTCCCCTCTCCCCAACGGGGAGAGGGGAAGGGGCCCCGTAGCCGTTTGGCCACTAAGGAGCCGTTCCCGGATCGCGGCGCAAAGCGCCTTATCCGGGCTACAACCGCGTATGCGGCTTTTCGTAGCCCGGCCGAGCGCAGCGACGCCGGGAGCTGTTCCCTTTACAAATGCACAGCCCCTCCGTTTTCGCAAAGCAATTAGCGTCAGAGCAAGGCGGTAAACGAGGGAATCCCCGGGAGCGTACATTAAGTACGTGAATGGGGTGAGCGAGCGCAGCCAACACGGCTATGGCGTTAATTGAGAAGCGAAAAATGAATTACCATCAGTACTACCCGGTAGATATTGTTAACGGTCCGGGCACCCGCTGCACCCTGTTCGTTTCCGGCTGCGTTCACGAGTGCCCCGGCTGCTACAACAAAAGCACATGGCGGCTGAACTCCGGCATGCCGTTTACCGCCGAGATCGCCGACCGCATCATTGCTGACCTCAACGATACGCGCATCAGGCGCCAGGGGATCACGCTTTCCGGCGGCGACCCGCTGCACCCGCAGAACGTGCCGGAGATCCTTAAGCTGGTGCAGCGCGTTCGCGCCGAGTGCCCCGGCAAAGATATCTGGGTATGGACCGGCTACAAGCTGGGCGAACTTAACGACGCGCAGATGCAGGTGGTGGATCTCATCAACGTGCTGGTTGATGGCAAATTTGTGCAGGATCTCAAAGACCCGGCGCTAATCTGGCGCGGCAGCAGCAATCAGGTGGTGCATCACCTGAGATAGCCTCTCGCGACAGCCGTTTATAGACGTTCCGATAGACGGCTAGTTTTTCTCGTTTTCTCATCGCAATAACATAAACCATCAATCATCAATCATCACCTCATCCCGAACCTGATACACCAGTCGGTATCCCGCTGATTTCAGCTGAATTTTATAGCAGTCGGGTCAGCCGCGAAGATTCAATATGAAGGTTCTCCAGCACGACCGCCAGCTGACTTTTGAACTGCTCTTTTAAGGTTTCACCCAGCTTATACCATTCTCTGGCAGCGCATCTCAAAACCGGCTGACGCACTCCATGGCCACCGCTTTAAACTCAGCAAAGCTGCGGGTGGCGGCAAGGCGGGTCATAGCGCGCTCGCGCAGGAAAGTGACGAAAATATCGTAGATCGCCATCGCCTCTTCATACTCGCTTTTACTGATGGCGAGCAGGAAGATGATATGCGCGGTTTCATCGCCCCAGGCGATGCCGTGCGGCGCAATCACGGTATAAACCACGGTCTTTTTTGCCAGCAGCCCGAGGGCGTGAGGTAACGCGATCCCGTCGCCGAGCATGGTACTGACAATAGCCTCACGCTCCGCGACCGAATCATGGAACTCCGCCCCGACAAACCCCTCCTGCTGCAGCTGCTGGCACAGCGTAGCAAACAGCGCCTGCTGATCCATCGGGGTATCTATCACCTGAAAGTGAGTCTCATCAAAATACTTATTCAGCATCCAGGGACGGGTACGGTCCACCAGCACCAGCTTGCCGATTTGGTCGAGCTGGTAGTCGGTAGGAAATGGCGCAATGGTAACTACCGGCTTATCTTTCTCGCTGATGCGCACGGTGGAAATGACAAAATCTTCCGCGATCTCTTCCCGCTGTTCATATTCGCGCTGCGAGAGGGTGGCGGCAATTTCCAGCTGCGGATACTTACGCTGCAGGATGGCTTCAATCATCCTCACCATCGCATTGCTGGTATCGCAGACCAGCAGCACCTGAGGCTGGCGCTGGTAGCCGATATTGTAATGGCGCTCCAGCCCGACGCCGATATGCAGCACCAGAAAGCCGATCTCGTTTTCGCTGATGGCGTAGGGGGTATATTTTCCCCAGCTGGATACCGCCGCCAGGGTCATGTCCCACGCCATGGGGTAGTGCTGTTTGATATTTTCCAGAAGCGGGTTGGGGATCATTATCTGGTAGCGCACGCGGGTGATCATGGTCTTAATATGGGTCAGCAAATCCGCATGCAGCTGGGCATCCTCCAGCAAATTATAGTTATATTGCTGATTGATATAGCGCAGGATGTAGTTCACCAGCGCTTCGTCGTCGTCGGCGCTGATAGTCCCCGGATCGACATCCTGCACCTGGCGGGCGGCAAGGTGGACGCACAGCCACTCCTCTTCCGCCGGAGCAAGCGGTTTGCCCGCCAGCTGCTGCATCGTATTTGCCAGCTCGCGGGCGGCATCGCGTACGTTTTGCGCGACATCCTCGGCGCTAAAATCGGCTAAAGGATATCCTTCGCTCACTCGGCGCACGGCAACCGCGCCGTACAGGCAAATAAAGCGCTCCCCGGCGTCGGTCAGGCGAACGTGATGGCGGGTTAGCGTTTCCTGCAGCACGCCAGCCAGCAGCGTCGGTACGCTGGCATCAAACGCTTCTTCACCGATAAGCGGGTTCAGCGGCCCCTGCTGACTTAGCTCCCACAGCAGATCGGTCAGGCAGGCGCGAATGGAGACCTCGCTGCCGAACAGCTTCATACCGTGACGCGGCCGGGTCTCAAGGGTGAGCTGATAACGCTGAAAGCGCTCGCGTACATCAACCATATCGCCCTGTAAGGTGGCGCGGCTGACGAACCACGCATCGGCCAGATCCTCCAGCTTGATTGAGAAAGCGGAAGTTAAAAAGCGCACCAGCAAAAAGTGGATGCGATCCGCCGCGGTTCGCGGGATATGCTGCGCTTTCGGCGCACTCTCTTCCAGCGTCTGATAGCGCGACGAATCGTGAATCACCAGCTGATAACCGCTGCCGCGGGTGAGGATAAACTGCGCGCCATAGTGCTGCAGCAGCGCATTCAACGCGGTGATGTCCGCGCGCACCGTGCGAGTAGAAACCGACAGCCGCTGCGCCAGCTCCTCCTGGGGCAGCGTTTCGTTTTGCAACAGGGTAAACAGCTGCGCTAAACGTTGATTGGGAAATCGCATGTCAGTTCCTTTTTCTTACGGCTCAGGGTTGAGCGGATATCACCATCTGCGACGGGCTGCCAACCGGGGTATAGTCCGGAGAGAACGTCAGCCTGCCATCCTTCGGCGCGACGCGAAAGCGGGTGATGTTGTCGCTACGCTGGTTCATGACGTACAGCCACTGCCCCTGACTGTCGAGCGTCAGCGTGCGCGGATAGTCGCCGCGGGTCCAGATATCGTCCTGATGGCGCAGGCTACCGTCTGCCAGCACCGTAAAGTGGCCGATGCTGTTATGCAGTCGATTGGCAACGTACAGCTGCTTGCCGTCGCGGCTCAGAACCAGACCGGCGGCAAAACTGGTGCCCTTATACGCTTCCGGCAGCGCCGAGACCGTTTTCCCCTCGCGCAACAGGCCGCTTTGCTTATCGAGATGATAGAAAGTGAGCGTCGACGCCTCTTCGTTAATTAACCATAGCCCGTCGCCCTGCGGCGTAAACACAAAATGGCGCGGTCCGGCGCCGGGAGATGAGGCCGCAATAAACGGCGGATCGTTCGGCGTTAGCTTCCCGGTGGCGTTATCCAGCCGGTACTGATAGATCCGATCCAGCCCGAGGTCGGTGGAGTAAACGAACTTACCGCTGGGATCGGCGGCGATCATATGGGCGTGGGGGCCGTTATGATCGCTAATGGCAAAACTGCCTTCAACGGCTGCCGCCGGGCGTTCCGCACCCGCAGGGCCTTGATCCTGATGCACGTCCACCGCCTCGCCCAGGTTACCATCTTCTTTCACCGGCAGCACGGCGATACTACCGCTGACGTAGTTTGCCACCAGCAGATGGCGTCCATCGGAAGTCAGGGAGAGATAAACCGGCCCGGCGCCGCCGGAAGCGACCTGATTCAGCTCACTCAGTTCGCCGTTACTGCCGATGCGCCACGCCTGCACCACACCCTTTTCCACTTCGCTGGCGGCGTACAGGGTTTTGCCATCCGCCGAAACGGTGAGCTGGGCCAGGTTAGGTAGCTTAGCGACCAGCGCTTTATCGCGCAGTTCCCCAGTCTGGTTATCGACGGTAAAGCGATACAGGCCTTCCCCATTGGGGTTGTAGGTACCGACCCAGGCGTACTGGGTTTGCGCAGCGGCGCCGGCGGCGAGCAGAGAGAGTGAAGCAACAAGCAGGTGACGAGCGGTTGGCATGGTGACTCCTTGATGGTTCG
>OGUH01000060.1_pt1 | contig 119858 bp, 111 predicted proteins | sample 1574661 | NCBI WGS metagenome assembly OGUH01 (sample SAMN03295822, study PRJEB24534) | human gut metagenome | isolation source: fecal sample 3 from infant 3 | host: Homo sapiens | place: USA: Pittsburgh, PA | collected 2014-07
CATCATTTTAGGCCCTTTTGCTTCAAACCGAAGCGAAACGGGGGAAATTCCTGTAATTTTGCAGGATTCCCTTTCTGGAATAGTCGTCCATATCGAATTGCTGTATTTCTGCAGGATTTCGCTTACCGAATCGGCGTGCCTGGAAAAATCGTGGAGTTTGCGGATTTCGCCTGCCGGATGGGCGTGTCCAGGGAAATGGTGCAGTTTTCAGAATGGTGGAAATATCCATTTTCCTGCTCAAAACTTCTTTCTCAACAGCCTGGGATTTGCAGCTTTGCCCTTGCCGTTACGAGGAATAAGTTTTATGCGTGATGGGTGGTCCGGCCAACTAGATATGAAACTTAGAGTATTCCTTTGATGGCCATAATAAACTCATATATAAAATAACCCGCAAAGCCAAATAAGATGAAGCCGGCGATGATGGATACTCTCTTGATCATCGTTCTGCTCATGGCTTTCCTCGTGACCGCCACAATGGCAAGCAAACCAACATCATGGACGAGGATGCCGGCTAAAATCCCGGCCCCGACAATTAAAAATTTGGCCGGTTGTGTCGTATCATACGAGTCCGAAAGCACCGCTCCAAACACGGAAATCCAAAACACGAGATTGCCCGGCGATACCGCTACGAGCAACCCGTTGCGATAGGATCTGAAGAAAGATGTGTTCGGTTTATCGCCAGCGAGCGCAATGTCTTGATCCGAGTTTTTGATGGAATCATAGCCTAAAAACGCCAAAAACCCTGCGCCGATAACCCACATCGGGATTTGAATATAAGGTATGGCGAGCACGGAAGCCAAGCCCATGTATAAGGCTATAATTAAGAAAAGATCGATGGTCATACCGCCCAAGCCTACAGCCCAACCATGCATAAACCCCTTTTTCAGGCCTTGCTTCGTCATTTCAACGGTCATGGCCCCTACGGGCATCGCAACGGCAAGCCCTGCCAGCAGATACGTGAAAAATAGATTCAATGAATACACTTCTTTCAATTATGATGTCGTTATGATTCCAGATTCACTATAACAATACATGGAATTTAATAATTATGCAAAAATATGCGTGAAAAATCAATATTTATGGCCGGGACTCGATGATCTGCGTGTACTTTTGCAAGAAGAGTCTCTCTATACGTTTGTTATTTTCATAGATTCGATTACCGTTCTCGGGGCCGATCACATCAAAGCAGGCCGGAGCTGTTCCGGCCTGCCTGCTGTCCCCATATTAATCTTGCTTGTCTCTCTTACTCCGCTGCGGGCTTGTTCTTCAAGCCGTGCACTTCCAAGCCGTAAATCCGCGCCGCCGTGTCCCCGCCCTGCGTCGGCTTCTGCACGAGCAGACGGACATAGCGTGCCTCGGTCTTCGCAATGGCGTGCTTGCTCGTCGCCTTGTCGTTGTCGGTCACCGTCACCGCATCGCTCCAGCTCTCTCCGTCCATGCTCAGCTGGATCTTGAACTCGCGCGTATTGAAGGCAGGAGATTCTCCGCCTGCTTCGGCATGGTGAACGACGAACTGGGTAAGCTCATGCGCTTGCCCCAGATCGACCGTCAGCCAATGCTCGCCGCTGCCGACGGCGCACCACTTCGAGGTCATATCTCCGTCGACGGCGAATTGCGGCGCTTCGCTGTCATTGACAAAGCTGGACGCCTCCGTCTTCGCCCCGGTGGCCAGATCCTCCGAGCGGAACGCCGCCTCTTTGGATACCGTAATCAGCTTCGATTTCGTCATGACGTCTTCGCCAGCCGCGTTTTTGGCCTTCAGCGCAATCTCATACGTTCCTTCCTCCGCATAGCTTACCTTCGGATGGCGCTCCGTGCTGGAAGCCGGCGTGCCGCCCGGGAAGCTCCACTCCCACTCTGCCGTAACCTCGGACGATTTATCCGTCAACTGCACGGCTTCTCCCGGCGCCACGAAGGTCTTGTCGGCCTCGAAGTCCGCCTTCGGCGCCGGATAGGCCGGCCATTCGAACGATACCTCCGACGCGCGGCCTTGCTTATAGTGGCGGTTCACCGGCAAGACCGCCAGCTTCGTCTCCTGCTCCATCCCGCTCCGCTTCATCTCGGACACATAGTAATAGTTGTTGCCTGTCGCTCCGATGAACTCGCGGGAGCCATCCGGCAGGACGCGGTATACTTCGTAGAGCATCGCATCGTCGCCGAGCGGAGCCCAGGTCAGACGCGCATCGGCATAAATGCCGTCGCGCACATCGTTCTCGATCAGCTTCAGATCGGAAACTTGCCCGGCAGCCGCCGCTTTGTCGTTCCGATCGCCAATCTGGAGCCGGCCCAGGTTGACCGCATACAGGTTGCTTCTTTCCTTGCCTTCCACTTGTACCGAGACGCCGACGATTTTCTGGCCCGCATACGGGCTCAAGTCGTAGACGGCACGCGTCCAATCGCCATGAACGCCAGCTTCTTCGGTGGAAGCCGGCTTCACGATCTTGTACTCGTCCGGCGCTCCCTCCAAGGCCACGCCGATGTTAATGTCCGCCGCTTCGCTATTAGGTTGATAGATGAGAGACATTTGCAAGGCGGACGTGGCCGCGATGTCGGTCTTGAACAGCTTCACGTTCGTGGAAGCCCCAGGCGCGACCGTGCCGAGCAGTCTAAGCGAGCTGCCGCCGTAGAAGGAAGTGCCGAAATCGAAGCTAGGCTTCAGCTTCTGGCCCTGCTCGTCCACCATCCAGCGCCAGGTCGGCAAAATGTCCTGAAGGCTCCGGTTGAACCATTCGCGATCGCGAACCTTTTTCCCGTTCACGCTGAATTGCTTCCCGTTCCCCGTATTGAAATGCGTAATAAAGTCCGGCTTCGTAATCACCGTCTTATCCACGATATCATGGGCAATGCCGCGCCATGCGTTGCCTTGCGCCTTCGTATCCGACGGGTCCATGTTCTCCCCGACCCAGAGTCTCTGCTCTTTTTCCATGAAATCCTGGTTCGTCTTCGTCGTATTGAACGCCCAGTCCGGACGATATAGACCAAGCGAGGTTACGGCCGTGCCGTCTTCCGGGAACAATACCGGGAAGTTGTATTTGCCCTGGTATCCCCCGCCGCCTTCCAGATCCATGCCCGCATACAGATCATACGGATCGCGCTTCAAGCTGTCGGCCAGCTTGGGCGAGTTCTGGAATGGCGTGACGTAATCATATTGGCCTTCTTTTTTGAATTGCCAGCGGAAGTCGATGAACATCTGATCCGCGACCCGCTCTTCCCCGTCCTGGAAGAACATGCTGTTCTTGTCCGTCAAGGCGCCCTGCCATTTGACCGGCCCTTCCTTAACCATCGAATCGTACCAGATGATTTCCATATGGGACGGCTTCTTTTTTTGCAGATATTTCAAGAATTGCTGCATAAGCTGCGCATCTTCCGGCGTCGCCCCCTGCGTCTCCTGGTTGATGAACCATCCGTCGAAGCCGTAATACGTCGCGGCTTCAATCAGCTTGTCCGCCACCGGGAACGATCCGTCCTCCTTCTGCTGCACCAGATCGCGCAGCCATTCGATCTTGCCGCCGTGCTCCTTCTGCGGCAGGAAAACGGTTCCATACACCGGAACGCCGTTTTTATGGCCTGCATCGATGACATCCGCGCTCGGAGGAACAATCAGCCCCTCTCCTGCCGAGCCGCCCCACATAATAAGCTTGTCCACATACTGCCAGTAGCTGAACGCATAGCCGTGGAACTGATCGTTCCCTTGCGACGGCGCTCCGCTCGTGCTTTTGTACATGGAGGCGAGGGCCATGACCTTCGGCTCCGTCTTGGCGTTCGGATTCACCTTGTACCCCTGAACCCGGTCGGTATTCAGCTTCACCGAGCCCCGGTTGAATGGCGCGTCCTTGTCTGTCTGCGGCGACCACTCCAGCAAGGTATCCGGATACCAGTAGGATGAATGCGGCTGCGCGGCCTGGGCTTGTCCGGCCCATCCGGTGAGCGCTCCGGCGATCATCGCCGTGCTGAGCAATACGGCAAATTTGCGCTTCATATTGCTGCGCGACAGAACAGTTGGTTTTAGGCGTTTCATGAAAAATCCCTCCAAATAGTCCATTATGTATACTTTTCGCATCGATATAATTGGTGTCCGCTTTGCACCGCGGCCCCTTGAGCCGCAGCGAAAAAAGATAACGCTTCCATGCAACGACAAATCCCATTGTAAACGTTTGCGCCGCAAAAAAAAGGGCAATTATCCCCAATCGGACAATCGCCTTTAATTAATCTCCCGAACCTTTAATTAGTCCACTACTGGGATTTCCGGATTACCCTCTTAATGGGTATGCTCCAAGCAGCAGGGAGCGTTGCCGGCTCTTGCAACCCCTGTGAAGGAATAGCTGGATGTGCGCCCCGCTACCGCTTGAACATGCTTTTGAGCATCCATTTCCGTTCTTCCCTCTTCTTGTAACGCGGCAGCGCGCGATAGATCGCGACGGCCTGGCTCCACGCTTCCCGGGCTTCCTCCTTACGGCCCAACTGCTCGTACAGCTTGCCGAGGCGGTAATACGATTCGCAGGATGAGGAATGAACCTCCTGATAGGCTTGCAAAGCCTCAATCGCCCGGTTCTTATCCGTCCCTGCATATAAGGAAGCGAGCCGGAGATACGGCTGGCCGTATTTGACCCGGGGGTTCAGCTCCAATGCCTTTCGGATTGCCGCTTCTCCCTGCTCCGGCTCGCCCGTATGCAGCCAGCAGGCTCCGAGATCATCCCAGAATTCAGCCGAATGATCCATCGTCTCCTGCAAGGGCTCCAGCCATTGTCTCGCTTCCCGGTAGGCTCTGCGCTCGATCAGCAGCCGGGCGAGCTCCAACTTGGCGGATACATCATGCGGGTTGGCGCCAAGCTGCTGCTTCAGCTTCCCGATCCGGTTCCTTCGCTTCAGCGGCCTGAACAAGCTCGGCGACAGACCGACAAAGCGCCGGTCGAGCACATATAGAAGGAGCAGCAGCACGATGATGGCTGCAATCGGATTGCCCAACAGCCAATACAGCATCCCAAAGGCCAAAAATTTGCTCACGTTCACATCCACCTCAACTCATAATGATCCGAGTATACCATATTCCGGACCCTGCCCCTACCTGTCCATCCCTGCTTCCCGGGCCTGTTTTTTCGGAACGGTAAGGCGGACGCTGGCCGCTTGCAACCGGGGCAGCGATGGATTCATAATAAGGGTGGCTTCTAATTTATAACTACGACGACGAAGAGGAGACATCTATGAGTTCGGAAAAGGAAAAGATGATCCGGGGCGAGCTGTACCGTGCCGGAGATGCAGAATTGGTGCGCGACCGCGAGCGTGCCAGACGATTGACCCGTCTGTACAATCAGACCGTGGAAACGGATTATAAGGAGCGGACAACCCTGCTGCAATCGCTCTTCGGGAGCTTGGGGGAAGGGGCCTATATCGAGCCGTCGTTCAAATGCGACTACGGCTACAACATTCATGTCGGAAGACGATTCTACGCCAATTTCGACTGTGTGATGCTCGATGTCTGCGAGATTCGCATCGGCGACGATTGCTTCCTGGCGCCTGGCGTTCACATTTATACCGCAACCCACCCGCTGGATCCGGTAGAGCGCAGCTCCGGGGCAGAGTTCGGGAAGCCGGTCACAATCGGCGATCGGGTCTGGATTGGCGGCCGGGCCGTCATCAATCCGGGCGTCACGATCGGCAACAATGTCGTGGTCGCGTCGGGAGCCGTCGTCACGAAGGATGTGCCCGACAATGTCGTCGTCGGCGGGAATCCGGCCCGCATCATCAAGACGATCGACGTCCAATAGCACAGCCGGACCACGATTCAGCAACCAGAACAGCCGGATGCGGGCCTTGGGGCTTCGCATCCGGCTAGCGCCGTTCGAATGATACGCGATGATGACCCCCGTCTCCGAAGAGCTATCCCTTCATGCCGGTCATCACGTAATATTGTTCAGAAGGAAAAGAGACGCTGATCTCCTTGAAGCCGAGCTGCAGCATCGCATGAAGGAGATCATCGGACCATATCCGATGAGCGGGCGGCGGGCCTTCCTTCGGCTTCTTCACGTCCCACTCGGCGATCAGCACCCGGCCGCCCGGCTTCAGAATGCGGTAGATCTCCTTCAAGCCCTGCTCCGGCGGCTCCACCTCATGCAGCACGAGCGAGGCGATGACATGATCGGCCGCCCCATCCGGCACCGGCATGCGTTCGATCTCCCCAAGCTGGCTCTGAATATGGCCCAGCCCGGCCTCCCGGGCCCGCTTTTGCAGTTCCTCCAGCATTTGCGGCTCGGCATCCAGCGCAATCACCTTGCCCCGGGTCAGCTTCGCCGCAGGCAGGGTAAAGTATCCCGTGCCTGCGCCGATATCGATGACCGTGTCTCCATCCTCGATGTTCAATAATGCGACTAGGCGCTCAGGGGGGAGCGATTGACGGCGTTCCGGACTGTCCAGCTTCGCCATATTCTCCGGGTTGAAGCGACGTTCTGACATTTCTTCTCCTCCTTGACAATCAACCTGATGCGCGGAGTCTCCCCAAGGAAGCCCGCTGCAATTCACACCTGCATTCATATTAACCAAGAAGCGCAAGACCAACAACAGAGAGAAGTCCCGAATATGACCGGACCTTCCGCATTATAAATCGGCTTCGAGAGCGCTCTGCATCATGCCCAGCAGGACGGATACCGGCTGGGTGCCAACCTTGCGCGCGAACTCCCTGCCCTCCTTGAACACGACGAAGGATGGAATGCCTTGAAGCTGGTAACGGACGGCGGCGACGAAGTTCACATCCGCATTGCACGCGGCGGTGCTTGCCCTTCCTTCGGCTTCGGCGGCCAGCTGCTCCATGACGGGAGCCATGGCTTGACAGGGCTTGCACCACGGGGCCCAAAATTCAACCAGCACAAGCGGATGCTTCCGTATATGCTCTTCAAATGTGGCATCGGTTAGTTCCACAACCGGCATAAGAACACCTCCTCCCCACTATTATATACCCCTCCCGGTATTAATTCATGCGTTGGCCCAGATTGATATCGAGAAGAATCAGAGAGTTCTCATTCTCTTGCAAAACCGCTCGCATTCCTCCGCGCTCGTCACAAAGGCGGTTCGCACCTCGAACATATTCAAATACTCGCAGGTGGTTTCCGCAAGAATACACTCGTCATTCATCTACAATTAAACAATCGTAGTTCATCTCTGTTCTCCATGGCATCCTCAGAATTGGAACCGGTTCGTCCCTTCCATAAGATACCACATGCAGAGCCGGCGTCATCCTTTTTTATAATGGACAACGCTCTGCTGCGCCCCGAACGCTGCCGCTTCGAATTGACCGTACGGCTGTGATATTATGGGTACAAGACCTTAGCGAAAAAGGAAGGGTGTGACGAGGCATGCAATACCGCAGATTGGGACGGACCGATCTGAAAGTGTCGGTTATCGGCATCGGGACATGGCAGTTCGGCGGGGAATGGGGCCACGATTATACGCAGCAGGAGGCGGATCGTATTTTACATCGGGCGAAGCAGCTCGGCATCAACCTGATCGATACCGCCGAATGCTACGGCGACCATCTGTCGGAAGCCTTCATCGGCGATTTCCTGCGGCGGGACAAGCGGGAGGACTGGGTCGTCGCGACGAAGTTCGGGCATCAATTCCACTCCCATCTGAACCGCACGGACCGGTACGGGGCGGATGAGGTGCGCGGGCAGCTGGAAGCGTCGCTGCGGGCATTGAAGACGGATTATATCGATCTGTATCAATTCCATTCGGGCAATGATCAAGCATTCGACAATGATGACCTGTGGACAATGCTCGACAAGCAGGTGCAGGCAGGGACGATCCGGCATATCGGCCTGTCGCTGAACAAGAGCAACAGCATGCACCAGACGGCTTCGGCGACGCAAGTCGGAGCGGGCGCGATCCAGCTCGTCTACAATCGGCTCGATCGCGGGCCCGAGGAAGAAGTGTTCCCTGCTTGCCTTGAGCAGGATCTCGGCGTGCTGGCGCGGGTTCCTCTCGCGAGCGGATTCCTGAGCGGCAAGTACAAGCCGGGAACCGAGTTCGCCGCCAATGATGTGCGCCATCGCCATGGCCGCGAAGAGCTCGACGAGCGGCTGAAGCAGGTGGAAGAGATTCAGAGGAACGAAGTGCCCGCCGGCATGGACATGGCCGAGTGGGCCCTGTCCTGGTGTCTCCGCCATCCGGCAGTCACCTGTGTCATCCCCGGCTGCAAGAATGAGGAGCAGGTGGAGAGGAACGCCCGGGCGGCGCGGCATGCGGCGGACGATCATCCGCAGATCTGGGCGGATCATTAACGGACAAGACGGCGGCGCCGTCTGCGACAGCATCGGCATCCGGCATGACAAGCGATATGTCTTGTTATAGGGAGTTGTCCGTACTCAAGAACCCGTGATAGTCTTATCGGTAAGGAGCCTGTTGAACCGGCTCCGCGGGAGAAGATACGCCGGCAGAAGCGAAGGAAGGTGTAAGGAATGGCGGAACAGCAAAATGAGCCAAAGAAAATTAATCTGGCGGATGCGATGAGAGAAATGCTGGCCAAGAAGAAGCAGCAGCAAGCGAGTCAAAAAGGCGGCTTTTCCGGCTCATCGGCAGCCAAGGTGTTAAAAAGCCAGAATACGAAGAAGCCGAATAACCAGCGGCGCCGCACGGGTGGATCCTAGCAGCGTTCCGCAATGGATCAAGGGGATGCGCAGGCCGCATCCCCTTGATCGCGTTGAGCGGCGGCTCCAGCCTTCAGCAGGCAGGCCGGAACGCTTGACGCGTGCCGAGGCTGCTACGCCCGCTCCGCCCCATCCTCGAACGAGACGAGCAGCGAATGGTGGCAGGCCGTCTGCAGATCGCGCCACGCCCGGTTCAATGGGGCGCTCTTCATGACCGAGGCCATCCCCATGTACGGGAAGACCGCTTGGGCGCATTCGAGCGCGGCCCGGGCCGCATGCCGGCAGGACGCGGTCACCCGCGCCTGCTCATCTTCATCCAGCGTACCGCCTTCGGCAACCCGCCCCCAGGACGACTCCAGTTCGCTGTAGAACGGCTCGACAGCGGCAGCCAGCTTCAAGCGCTGCGCCGCGAGCAGCCGTTCGACCAAGGCGGCCCGTTCGGAGGCCGACCAGGCGGCGCGCCGGGCTTCCAGCATCTCCTCCGCTTCGTCGAGGAAGCGGCGCCCCAGCCCGATAGCGACGCCGGCGAACGAGGCCTGCGCGAACGGAAGGAACGGATAATCGTAGATTGGATCCCGGTCCTCCGTCTGCCGCTCCGTCAGCAGGAAGGTCATGTCCTCCGGCACGAATTGCTTCCGCACGGATATCGTATGGCTGTCCGTCGCCTGCAGGCCGAAGGCATCCCAATCCTCCTCGATCGCCACCTGATCCGGCAGAAAAGCGAACGCGCGCATCTCTGGCTCCGCAGCGGCGCCGTTATGCCCGATCAACGCATTCGCCGTGAACAGGCTCGCATGCTTCGAGCCGCTGCAATATTGCCATTGACCGGTGACGATATACCCTCCCTCGACGCGGCGGGCCGTTCCCGTCGGCATGCCCGAGCCGGCCACGACCGCCTCCGGCGGCGCGAACAACCGCTCCGCGGACGCGGGCGGCAAGAACGGAACGAAGAAGCCGCCCCCGGAACCGATGGTGATTGTCCAGCCTACATTCCCGTCGACCCAGGAAGCTTCTTCGAAGAGGCGAACCGCCTCCGGCAGCGGCGTCATGCTCCCTCCCAGACGCTTCGGCACGAATAGCTTGAACCAGCCCTTATTGAACAGCAGATCGAGGACGCCCGGCGCCAGGCTTCCGGACCGCTCCATGTCCGCCGACCGCTCGCGGATATAAGCAATTTCTTCTGAGTTGAAAAACATCGGCATCCCTCCTGCTTCTCCGGTCTTGATGGTATGGATTCCGGCGGGAACCGCTCCGCTCCCGCCCTGCTCTTTTCCAATATAACATGGAACCCCGGCAGAGGACAGGCGCAGCGTACCGGGACGGGCAGAGCGCTTCCGCCTTCGATTTGCGCCATTGCTTTGGCCGCCTCCATTCTTTATCATAAGAAGCAAGTGAACCGAGACAGCTCCTTGACGCGAATCGCGCAAGCAAGCAGCGGAACCGGATCTGACCATTCCCGAGCAGAAACGGAGGGCAAGACTATGATTCGTACGGTGTTGTTTGATTTCGACGGCACATTGGCGGATACATTGCCATTGTCTTTGCATGCATTTCGGCAGGTCTTCCAGACCTATGACAAGCGAACGCTGACAGACCATGACATCATGTCTATGTTCGGTCCGACGGAAGAGGGCATATTGGCGGCCAATCTCCGTCACAAGGGCTTCCTTCCGCAAGCGATCGAAGCGTACTATGAGCATTACCGCCGCTGGCACCCGAGCCGGGCCCGCTCCTCGGAGCCGGTCATGAACCTGCTGCGCGAGCTGAAGTCGCGGGGCTTGTCCATCGGCGTCCTGACCGGCAAGAGCCGGCGCTCTTACGAGATATCGGTCCGGCAGCTTGGACTGGACCCGTATATCGACGCTGCGGTGACCGGCGATGACGTGCGGCAGCCGAAGCCCCATCCGGAAGGCATCCATCAGCTTCTGCAGACGATCGGCCTGGCTCCGAATGAGATCGTATGGGTCGGCGACAGCGAGGCCGATATCGCCGCTGGCCGCCGAGCCGGCGTCCCGACGTTCGCGGCCCAATGGTTCGGCACGGTCCAGACGCGGCAATTCGAGACTCAGCCGAACGGAATATTGGGGCATCCCCGGGAGCTGCTGGACGTCATCGGCCGTCAGGGAGGCGATTCATCCGCCGATCGCCGCTGGCTCGACTGGACGCTGCGCATTCAAGCGATCGCTCAGACCGGCCTCGCTTACGGCCAGGATATCTATGACCGGGAGCGGTACGAAGAGCTGCGCGACATCAGCGTCGCCATGATGGCCGAGCAGTCCGGCGAGGAGAAGCGGACGGTGGAGCTGGCCTTCGCCCGGGACAGCGGCTATGCCACCCCGAAGGTCGACATTCGCGGCGTCGTCTTCCAACACAATAGGATCCTGCTGGTCAAGGAGAAATCGGACGGATGCTGGGCGCTGCCGGGCGGTTGGGCCGATGTGGGCCTCTCGCCGGCCGAAGTCGCCGTGAAGGAGATTAAGGAGGAATCGGGCTATGACGCGGAAGCGGTCCGTCTGCTGGCCGTGCTTGATAAGCGGCTGCACCGCCATCCTCCCGAGCCGCATCATGTCTACAAAATTTTCATTCAATGCCGGCTGTCTGGCGGCGCGGCGCGCGGCGGGGTCGAGACGGAAGACGCCCGCTTTTTCCCCGAAGACGATCTTCCCGCTCTATCCGTACAGCGCAATACGGCAGCGCAGCTTCACATGCTGTTCCAATTCAATCGCATGCCGGAGCAGCCCGCATTATTCGATTGATTCCTCCAATATGCCGATGCGGCTAGAATGTGTGCGCACAGACCCGGCATCATCACGAGATCTTCAACAACTGCAGAATGGAGTGGCAGCAATGGCTCAACTTTATTACCGCTACGGGGCGATGAACAGCGGCAAATCGATCGAAGCGCTCAAGGTGGCCCACAATTATGAGGAGCAGAACAAGCCGGTGCTTATCTTCACCTCGGCAGTGGACGACCGGGACGGCGTCGGATATGTGTCGTCCCGCATCGGCTTGAAGCGCCCGGCCCGGCTTGTCCATGCCGATACGAATATATTCCGGGAGGTCTCCCTGCACGGCGGACCTGTCTCCTGCGTGCTCGTCGACGAAGTCCAGTTCCTCACCAAGGAGCAGGTCCTCCAGTTGGCCCGCATCGTCGACGAGCTGGATATTCCGGTCATGGGCTTCGGACTCAAGAATGACTTCCGCAATGAGCTGTTCGAGGGCAGCCGTTATATGCTGCTGTATGCGGACAAAATCGAGGAAATGAAAACGATCTGCTGGTTCTGCGAACGGAAGGCAACCATGAATCTTCGCATCGGCGACGATGGCAAGCCCGTCTACTCCGGCGAACAGATCCAGATTGGCGGCAATGAACGGTATTACCCGGTATGCCGCCGTTGTTACTTCCATCCTCCTTTGTAACGACTTATTCCAGGATGGGGTCCACACTTGCCAAAAAACCCAGCACCTGAACGGTGCTGGGTTGGGAGGTGAATTCTATTCGTCGGCGATTTTTTCGAGGATAGGCGAAACCGCAATCGGCGGGAGTGACATCGTCATCGCTTTATAAGATACCTTTACTTTGTCTCCTGCCGCATAGGTTTCGTTTTTCGGAGAAGGAACTAATAATATCTTGCCTTGATTCACAAGATCCCACCACTCCCCTTGCAGCGCTTCTTCTTTTGTAGGCGCATTGGCAATCGTCATATACGTGTCACCGATCGAAATGACATATCCGGTGAAAGTCGCTAGTTCCAGGTCATCAATAACTGCGCCAGAGATTCTCGTCGATGCGGATTCATCCGCATGCGCAAAAGGAGGCGTTACTCCTGCCGTAAACCCTAAACCTAAGGAGAGAGCGAGCACCCCGGCAACTAACTTTTTCTTGGTAATCATATTTATGATCCTCCTTCTATATTTTGGTACAGGAATCTATTTCTATATAAAAGATTAATACCCTTTTGTTTTTCCGTTAATTAACAAATTTGTAACAAATCAATATTATTTAGCGTGCTATCAGAGGCAAATTCAGCCATCGGGACCCTCCGCACGGGCGCTATGAGGGGGCCGGATTGAAAAACTATGTCGGGAGGACCAGACCATGAGACGATTGGATAAAATCATCTTTCTTTTTCCTGGGGCCACAGAGGCGGAAAAGGAATGGTGCGGTTATTTCTATGCCTTGCTGGAGCAAATCCCCGCCTTCCGCACAGAAAGGGCTCTGCGCCCGTCCTGTGCGGATTCGGCTCTGCCTGCGATCGAGTTCCGGACGGGAGACTTGAAGCTCCCGATGCTCCTCTTGAACACCGACGAGAAGATTCAACTTCATTGCCGCCAGCATCCTCTCCTCGTCAGCTCGGCATCCGGGGACATCGGCGGCGCCCCAATGACAGGCGAAGCGGCGAACCCGCCGCACGACGACGCTCCTCATCAGCAAGCCGCGGCATATATGACGATATCCTGTCTGTTCCGCCAGCTTCAGGGCCGTCTGACAGGAATCGATCATGCCGGAGTGAATATCCCGGCTTCCGACTTAGACAAATCGGAATGGGATGCGGCCATGGCCAAAATAGGCAGCGTCAGCAATCTGTATCGGTATCCCGGAGAGGATTGGCCATTCATCATTCCGGCCAGCGATGCCGAATTTAGGACCGACATTACCGATTTTACGGTGAAAAGAACGCCGAAATTCGAATTCGTGTACGATGTCTATACGAATAAACCGCTACTTCAATTCGCGCTGGAGACGAAAATTTCGCGGCGGGAGATGGAGGAAATATTCCCGGAGCCGGCTGGATTTTCCATTCCGGGCTTGGAAAACATTTTCCGCTCCGTTATCGTTCAGAGCCCCTGGGACAGCGGCATGGGCATCCGGTTCGATTTATACTACGAATCGGAAGCCGCTGGATTATCCGACTGGGAGAGCGGAGAGTGGCTGATCCGCCAGGGCGGAAGACTCCGAGCTTTAAATTCGATTGACTGATGCCGGTTATACGGGCCCTGACTGCTTCCATGCGAGCGGGGGGTCCGTTTTTTCTATGGCCATTTCGGGGCCGAAGAGTAATTCACTCCCTGAATGGACACAATTCTCTTTGTACGATCCGTTAGGAGGTGAGACGAGGATGAACGATTCCGGCAGCCCGAAAATGGAGCATGTGCGCAAGCAATTTCAGGATTGCATGGATTTCCAGGAACGCTCCTTCCCGAATTGTCATATCCATGTCTTCTATTTAGCGGGACTGGCCGGTCACGATGAGCTCGTCCGCGAGGTGATCGCTCCGTTCGACCGCGCTACCGATCAAGAAGCGTCGGATATGCTCTCCCGGCCGCAATATTCGATAGCCCGTACGTCCAAGGAGTGCGTTGATGGCATTTTGCAAGGAAAAGCGGCCTTGTTCCATCATACCCTTACGTATTTGGTTGATATCGCCCACCCTGTCGGCCGAAGCGTGGAGCAATCGGAGACCGAGACGGTCATCTCCGGGCCGCATGACGGATTCGTGGAGAATATGAAAGAGAATATCGCTGTCGTGCGCCAGCGGGTGCGCAGCTCTCACCTCAAAGCAATCCGCCTGGCCGTGGGCGAAATCTCGAAAACGGATATCGTTCTTATGTATATCGAAGATATTGTCCATCCCGAGCATGTCGAGAAATTGAAGAAGCGGATACAGGAAATGGAGATTGACGCCGTATTTGAGGCTCATATGCTCGTTCAGATGATCGATGAAAATCCGAACTCCATTTTCCCGCAGTTCATGACGACCGAACGAACCGATTCCGCCGTCTCGAAGCTCGTCGCCGGCCGTATCGTCGGCTTCGTCGACGGAAGTCCCACCGCTTTTATCAGTCCGACATCGTTCTTTGAATTTTTCTCGTCTCCCGATGATTATTATCAGCGCTGGCATATCGGTTCCGCCTTGCGGCTGCTTCGCCTTGTCGGCTTTATTATCACGATCGGCTTTACGGCCTTCTATGTATCGGTTACGACCTATCATTATGAAATGATCCCGCATACGATGCTCCTGAACTTGACCGAATCCAGGAGCAAGGTGCCTTTTCCCCCGTTAATCGAAGCGCTGCTGATGGAGACGACCATCGAGCTGCTCCGGGAAGCAGGCGCCCGGCTTCCGACGAAGATCGGCCAGACCATCGGGATCGTGGGCGGGATCGTCATTGGACAGGCTGCCGTACAGGCCGGGTTCACGAGCAATATTTTGATTATCGCTGTCGCCACCTCAGCTATTGCATCCTTCGTGATTCCAAGCTATATCATGAGCGCTTCCATCCGGCTCATTCGCTTTGCGTTTATCATTTTGGCCGGAATCTGGGGCAACTTCGGCATTATGGTCGGTCTCGGGCTGGTTATCATCCATCTGGCCGGAGTAACGAACCTCGGCACATCGTATCTTACGCCCGTCGCCCCGATGAACCGGCTCGACTGGCTCGATACGTTCATCCGCGGCCCATTGGCGAAGCTTATCTTCAGGCCCTCTATCGCACGTACGGTTAACGATGTGAAGAACAAGATGAAGCGGTGATGAAATGCGGGAAAAACTGAATTGGTTCCACATTGCCATCTTAATTTACGCCATCGAGTTGGATGTCCTGCTGTTCGTCCTGCCGCGCATCTCGGCGGAAAATCTCGGCACGAACGGCTGGATCGGGCTGCTCCTTTTGTCTGGAGCGGCCCTGGTCAACATTTTCATGATCTCGCTCGTCTTCCGTCTCGGGAAAGGGGCGTCGGTCTTCGATATTATGGAAGCATCGTTCCCTCGCTCCCTGCTCTATCCGTTCTATCTCGTTCTGGCCGGCTTCTGGCTGTTCATCGGCAGCCTTGTCGGCAAAAACTATATTTTGATTTACCAGATGATCTCGTTCCCTACGACCGATCCGATGATGCTGTTTCTGTTGTTCTGCTTCATGCTGTACTTTTTGCTCACCAAAGGGATTTACGGCATTAGCAAGGCGACCACCATGATCTTTTTACTGACGGCGTGGATGCCGCTTCTCAATTTCTATTTCTTCGACGAATGGAAGGCGGTCCGGATGACCCCCTATATTTTTCAGGGTGCGGTGGCTTCCGAGGGGGCGCTCCATAACTGGGCCGAGCTGTTTACGGTCTTTGTCGGCTACGAGCTGTGCCTGCTGCTGTTCCCTTTTGTCGAGAAGGACGGTAAATGGCTGCGGGGCGTCTACCTCGGCCACCTGTTCGCCACCGCCGTCTACTTGCTCGTCTTGGTTACCGCCTACGGATTCTTCAGCTTGAAGCAGCTGCAGCTGCTCAAATATCCGATCATCAATCTGCTGGCTTATATCGAGCTGCCTTTTATTAATCGGATCGAAAATATTACGTTTACCTTCTTCTTGTTCACGAACCTGGCTTCTGCCGTCATATTTTGTTTTGCGTCTGTGCAAGCGCTGCGCCGGGTCATTCCTCATGCCCGTCCCAAGCTGCTGGAGTTCATTGTCGTATGTCTCGCTTACGGCACCGCCTTTCTCCCGAATATTCTGCGCAAGTCGGAGCTGTGGCTGCGGAATGTCTATTTCATTGAAATCGGCCTCTCCTTCGCAGCGCCCGTCTTTTTGCTTCTGCTGCTGTGGAGGCAGCGGCACCGGAAAAGGAGGCTGCATTCATGAGACGATTGGCTGTGCTCCTCTGCTTGCTGTCGCTGTCGCTTGCCGCCTGCCGGGATCAAAATATTTTGGAGCAGATCGGCTTCATCCGTTCAATCGCATTCGATAGCGCGGGGCAATCACCGGAAGGCGAACAACTGCTCGAGGTGACAATCAGCATTCCGAAGTCGAACCAGCAGGAGAAGCTCACGCTATCCACCGTCGCCAGGACGGCGAAGGAAGCCCGCATGCGGTTCAACCGGCAGAACAACCGCAAGCTGGTCAACGGACAAATGCGGAATATTCTGTTCGGGCTGGAGGTCACCCGCAAAGGAGCGTGGCGGCATCTGGATACGCTGCTAAGGGATCCGTCGGTCGGCAGTAAAATTCACGTCATCATCGTCGATGGCAAAGCAAAGGACCTTATCGCGGCGAATTACCCCCATTATCCTTCGACAGGGGAATATATCGACAAGCTCATGCATTCGGTCATCGAAAGCTCTATGGTTCCCGAAATCAATATGTACAGCTTCACCCGGGATCTGTTCGATGACGGGATTGATCCAGTGGCTCCGATGTTGAAGGCGCATGCCGAGGCGATTGAAGTGACGGGCATCGCTTTATTCCGGGGGGAACAGTATGCCGGGCAGATTCCAGCCGCCAAAGGCCTCCTTCTGTCCATGTTGAGGACGAGTTCCCCGAATGGAGAGATGATGTTCCAACTGGAAGGGGAGGGGGGCAAAATCGAGCATGTGATGCTCGGCTCCATGTCCAACAAACGGACGGTCCATGTGTACCACCGGAACGGGCGCGATATCGAACTCCGCGTCGATCTCGAAATCGGCGGATCCATTTTGGAGTATACGGGAAAATTGTCGTCCAATCACTATGAGAACCAGCGGCGGCTGGAGCGGATGATGACCGACTACGTCAAAAGAGAGGCGGAGGCAATGATACGATCCATGCAGGAGAAAAAAGTCGATCCGTTCGGATTCGGGCAATATGTCCGCAACCGCATCGGCTTCAAAGCGTGGCAAGGTCTTAATTGGCATGAGATCTTCCCGGACGTCAAGGTGACCGTGAACCCCAAGGTGCGGATTAAGGAGTCCGGCAAAATGGAAATATGACGACTACAGGCTCGGCTCGAACCTCTTCAGTGCGCACAAAAGCCTCCCGCCCGGAAAAATGGCAGGAGGCTTGGTTATGGCATCAGCGGTTCGATCCGGTCGGCAGATGGGGGAAGTCCTCCATCGGAATCTCGCCGTCGGGCCCCAGATAGTAACGCCGAAGCGGCGCGAGAGAGTCATCCAGTTCATAGACAAGCGGCGTCCCGGTCGGGATATTGAGACTGACAATGCCGTCGGACGTCAGTTTGTCCAGGTACCGGACCAACGCCCGAATCGTATTGCCATGAGCAGACACGATAATCCGCTTGCCGCCCGAGATGGCGGGAGCGAGCGTCTCATTCCAATAGCTGAGCACCCGGGCTTCCGTATCGTCCAGATTTTCCGTCAGAGGGAATTCTCCTTCACGGAGATCCTTGTATTGAGGCGCGGACGCTTCATACCGCGGATCGCTCAGGTCCAGCGCAGGCGGCCTCACATCGACGGAACGGCGCCACAGCTGGACCTGTTCCTCACCGTACCGTTCGGCCGTCTCCGCCTTGTTCAGGCCCTGCAGCGCGCCGTAATGCCGTTCATTGAGCTTCCACGTCTTATGGACCGGAATCCACATGAGATCCATCTCATGCAGCACGATCCAGAGCGTCCGGATCGCCCGCTTCAGCACCGAAGCATGCCCTTCGTCGAAGGTGTAGCCATGCTTTTTCAAAATTTCTCCCGCCAGGCGCGCTTCCTTCAGGCCTTGCTCGGATAAGTCCACATCGGTCCACCCCGTGAAGCGGTTTTCCAAGTTCCATACGCTCTGGCCATGGCGCAGCAATACGAGTTTGTTCATCTCAATCCCTCCTGCCTTCATCCGGTTCCAGCCGGTATCTCTGATATATGGATGATTATAGCAAACTTCGGCGGCTATATCGAATACGGCCCTTCCCTGCGTTCCCGCGCCGATTCTGCCCGGGCGCGCGGCACAAGATGCCCCGATGGCACGATGGCCCGGCGGATAAGAAAGTTGAGTATTTTGCGCCTCCCGCTTTATACTACTTTTAGAGCGAAGCTTGGCTTGGCTTGGCTTGCATCCGTTCCCGCAGTCGGGAAGGAGAAGATGAAATTTACCTATTACATTGGTGCCGAACGCCATGCTGAAGGAGCGTGTTGACATGAACTGGTTGGCTGAAGTCGAGAAGAGAAAAGAAGAGCTGCTGCAAGACCTGCAAGGCCTGCTCCGGATCGAGAGCACGAAGGATAACGCTACGGCCGGGCCGGGACAGCCGATGGGACGAAATATCGCCCAGGCGCTGGATTATATGCTCGGGCTGTCGGAGCGGGAGCAATTCCGCACCGGCAACCTCGACGGCTACGTCGGCTATGCCGAGTATGGAAATGAAGGGGCGCCGGAATATGTCGGCGTGCTCTGCCATCTGGACGTCGTCCCGGCGACCGGGCAGTGGACCACCCCGCCGTTCGAGCCGGATATCCGCGACGGGAAGCTGTTCGCCCGGGGCGCGATCGATGACAAGGGACCGACGATGGCCGCCTTCTACGGTCTCAAGCTCGTCAAGGACCTGGGCCTCCCGCTTAAGCGCCGGGTGCGCGTCATCTTCGGGACGGACGAAGAGAGCGGAATGGAATGCATGAAGACTTATACCGAGCGGGAACCAATGCCGGTGTCCGGGTTCGCGCCGGATGCGGATTTCCCGATTACTCATGCGGAGAAGGGGCAGATCAATACGAAGTTCTACCTCCGCGGCTTCGGCGGTTCTTCCTCCGGCGATTCTGGAGCGCCGCAATACGAGCTCGTCCGCTTCGATGGCGGAGGCATCGCCAATATGGTGCCGGAATCGGCCGCCGCCGTCGTCGCAGGCGAACCGGAAGCGCTCGTCTCCCTCGCCAAGCGGTATGAGGCGTACTGCGCCGATGCGGGACTGGCCGGCGCCGCGGAAGTGAGCGAAGGTCAAGCAACCCTGCGCATGCGGGGCAAATCGGCGCACGGGATGGAGCCGCATGTCGGCGTCAACGCCGCCTTGAAGCTCATCCGCTTCCTTGCGGGTTACGCCTTCCAGCCGGATGCCGCGCGGTATATCGGGTTCATTGACAAGCATCTGGTCGATGACCATCTGGGCACCGCCCTCGGCATTGCCTGTGTCGATGACATTACCGGACCGCTTACGGTCAATGCCGGTATTTTCCAATACGATGGCGAGTCGGCTCCGTTCTTCCATCTCAATATCCGCTTTCCGGTCTCCTATAGCTCTGCCGATGTGTTGAAGCCGCTGCAGGAGAAGATTGCGGAGTACGGCATCGAGATGGACCGCGAGATTGATCTGAAGGAGCCGCATCATGTCGATCGGAACCATCCGATGATTCGGACGCTCCAGCAAATCTACCAGGAAGAGACGCAGTTGGAGCCTGCGCTGCTCACGACCGGCGGCGGCACCTATGCGGCCTACCTCGATAACGGCGTCGCCTTCGGCGCCCTCTTCCCGGGACGCGAAGAGACCGCGCATCAGGTCGACGAGCACATCATCATCGACGATCTGCTGAAGGCAACCGCCATCTATGCGCGGGCCATCTATGAGCTGGCCAATCTGGAAGACTGATGGAAGCGGATGGCTCGCTGTTCCGCCCTCTCCCGCCTCTCTATGGCGTGGCAATGAAATCGGACCCTCCTGGGCATATTAGGGATATAACGATGAGGGAGGGATTGGGAACGTGAGTGATTTGTTGAAAAAAGCGGTCTCCTTGGGCTGGGGTCTGGCCGTGGTCAGCAAAGAGAAAATCGAAGCCGCCGTCGACGAGCTAGTCCAGAAGGGACAGCTCGCTCCGGAGCAGTCCAAGGCGCTCGTTAACCAACTGGTGGAACGGGGAGAAGAGGAGCAGGCCTCCTTCAGCGCCTCGCTTCAGGATATGGTGAAGCGCAAGCTGCAGGACTTCGATGTGGCCGCCGGTTCCGACCTGAGCGCGCTGAAGCAGCGGGTCATGATGCTGGAGCAGCGGGTGGCCGCGCTCGAAGGGGCTGACCCGGAAGACCCCCGGGAAGAAGATGGACAGCCGAATATGGAGAAGGACGGCCGTGCGGATTAGGCATGCCGGCCGCTGCCGCGATATCGCCATGGCGCTGATGCGCCATGGCTTCGGCTATATTGTGGAGGAAATCGGATTGCGCCGGGTGTTATCCCTGCCCCGCCGCTGGATTACGCAGGAGACGCTGCAGACGAAGACGCTGGGCGAACGCCTTCGCCTCGTGCTGGAGGAGCTTGGTCCGGCATTCATCAAGCTGGGCCAACTGCTTAGCACCCGGGCCGATCTGCTGCCGGGCAGCATTATTCATGAGCTGGAGAAGCTGCAGGACCAAGTGCCGCCCTTCACGGGCGCCGAAGCCGGGCGCATCATCGAGGACGAGCTGGGCCGGCCGCTTGGGCAGCTTTTTCTGCGCTTCGAGGATATCCCGCTCGCCGCCGCCTCCATCGGCCAGGTGCACAAGGCCTGGCTGCCGAACGGCGATGCGGTGGCCGTCAAGGTGCAGCGGCCCGGCATTACCTCCATTATCGAGCGGGATTTGGAAATCCTCCGGGGGCTGACCGAAGCGGCTACGCGCCGTTGGTCCTGGGTGTCCGAGTATCAGATTCCGGAGATGGTTCAGGAATTCGCCAAATCGATGATCGCCGAGCTCGACTATCAGCATGAAGGGCGCAACACCGACAAGATGGCGCATCTGCTGCGCAGAGACCCGGGCATCCAGATTCCGCGCATCGATTGGGATCGCTCTTCGGCCAAGGTGCTGACCATGGAATATGTGGACGGCACGATGCTGAACCATTATACGGAACGGCTTCCAGACGGGCCGGAGCGCAAACGGATCGCCGAGCGCCTCGTGCACGCGATGCTGCATCTGATCTTCATCGACGGCTTCTTCCACGCCGATCCCCATCCCGGCAACATTATGGTGCTCGACCAGAGCCGAATCGGCCTCATCGACTTCGGCATGGTGGGCCAACTGAACGGGGAAATGAAGGAGTATTTAGCGGAGCTGATTATCGCGCTGATGCAGCATCGAACCTCGGGCATGCTCCGTGCGATTGCGCGGCTCTGCCTCATCTCCGACAGGACGGACATGGATGCGCTTCGCCGCGACCTGGACCGGCTGCGGGACCGGTACTACGATGTGCCGTTCTCCGAGGTGAGCCTCGGCGAGTCTCTCCATGACTTGTTCGCCGTCGCCGAGAAGCACCGGATCGTGTTCCCTCCCGATCTGATTCTGTTGGCGAAGGCGCTGCTCACCTTGGAAGGCGTCGTGGAGAGGCTTGATCCGACCCTCTCCATCCTCGATATGGCCGAGCCGTTCGGCGTGAAGCTGCTGAAGGAAAAATACAGCTTGCGCCGCATTCAGAAGAAGGTGGTCGGCGGCGCGCTCGATCTGGCGCAAGCGGTGTCCGATCTGCCGATGCAGGCGAGCCGGCTGTCCTCCCTCCTCAGCCGGGGCAAGATCAAGGCCGAAATGGAGCTGCGCGATCTGGAGCATGTGCTGCGCAAGCTCGATCAGATCAGCAATCGGCTCTCCTTCAGCATTGTGCTGCTTGCCTTCAGCATCATTATGGTCGGGCTGATCGTCGGCTCCTCGCTCAGCAGGAAGCCGACGCTGCTCTGGGATATTCCCGCGATCGAGATCGGCTTCCTCATCGCGGCCTTGATGTTCATCTGGCTGCTTCTGTCGATTTTCCGCTCCGGCAGATTCTAGCAAGACAGGGCGGGGAACTGGCCGATGACGCTTCTCCCCGCCTCTATCCCCTAGACTCCGCGCAACTGTGAAGCAGTTCCATCTTCCCCCGCCATCCCTCCGGATCCGGAGAAGCATACTCAATCTCTTGCTTGGAATTCACATAGACAAAGTACGGATATTCCGTAACCCGGCAGGCTTCGAATATTTTCTGTCCGGCTTGCAAAAATCGGATCCCTGTACTATCGCTATAGAGGTCTTTGTAGCCGCCAATTCCGCCCTCCTGCAGCAAAACGGCCGCATGGGGATCGGATCCCCGCTCCCTATTTGCCTGAATCCATCTCTCTAATGAAGGGATGCAGTAAGGGCAATGAGAATCGATAAAAATAAGCAGTATTCCCTTCTTCTCTATGTCATGGGTTAAATCAAAGAGAGTACCGTCGGCATCCGGCAAGACAATAGAGGGAGCTTGCTGGTTGAGCAAAGGGTACAGGCGGCGGCTCCCCCCTTCCTCCGCCATCCTTTTCGTCCGATGAAGCATAGAGGACAAGAAGTTAGCCAGCACGATGGTTGCGATGATAACGCACGCCAGCAAGGCAAATTGAAAATAGATAACCACATTCATCCTCCGCCACTCATAATTTCGTCCTTGCGCATCTACCAAATTATGTATATACTCATTTCATATCATGCTTATTTTTTACTATGATGGAAAATATTGATGAAAGGCGAGAAATGATGCATTCTTTTTCTAATATTTGGAACAGTTCCCGGTTTGCTATTCTTTATATCTGGAGATTGCACAGACCCTATTTTTACGTCTCCGTTGCGCTTTATCTCGCGCTAGGTTTCTTGCCTTTGCTGAGCGTGTGGACGATGCAAGAACTCGTGAACGAGGTTGTTTTCATCGCTCAACCCGGGCATGGATTCGCGAGAGCGTTGTCGATGTTAAGCTTCCAAATGGTCATCATCCTTTCTGCCTATATTCTGCAATTTTTCTCACAATTAAATGATCAAAAACTTGAAAATCAGCTCGGACTGGTGCTTAAAAAACAGATCTTCGGCAAAATTATGAATCTGCCCTACCCGGCCTTTGAGGATCCGTCTTTTTATGATCAGAACCAGCGAATTATCAATAGCCACTTCCAGATCGTTTCCCTGGTCAAGACCATCCTGTCTTTGGGAAGCACCATCATCACGGTTTTGTCTTTAGTCGGCTACATTACCAATATTCATTGGGGATTGCTGGTCATTATCTTTGTATTTTCGATTCCGATCCTGATGATTCATATCCGCTTCGGCAATAAAAGATATGCGCTCACTCGATTTTTGACTCCCTATCAGAGAAGAGAAATGTATATATCCGATCTCCTGAGCCAACGAGACGCTTTGAAGGAAATCCGCCTCTTTGGACTGGGCCCGCACCTGATCGACAAATGGTCTTCGTTCTATAAGCGGAGCGCGCAAGAAAAATACAATTTGTCCAAAAATCAAGGCATATGGGAGCTTGCCGGCAGTATGCTGCTCACATTAACCTATATCGTCTCCGGGATTCTCATTATCCTGCTGATCTCGGCCAAGAGGTTAGAAATCGGGGCGTTTGTGGCGGCCTTGCAGTCGATTCAAAATATTCAGTCGAGTTTGACCGAGATTTCCGCATCGCTGTCCAATATTTATGAGATCAGTTTATATATTGAAGATTTCAACTCTTTTCAACAAAAAAAGGAGTTGTCAAGTTCACCTTCTCGCATCAAATGCGGCGCTATCCATCGAATCAGCGTGCAAAATCTCACGTTTACTTATCCGAATCAAACCAAACCGGCTCTCAAAAATATTCATCTGTCTATTGAAAAAGGACAAAAGATCGTCATCATCGGAGAAAACGGCTCCGGCAAGACCTCGCTGATCAAATGCATACTGGGACTCTATGAAACGGGTGAACATACGATATGCGTCAACCAAATTCCTTTGCGCCATTATGATATTTCCTCCTACCATCAACGGATTTCCGCTTTATTTCAGGATTTCATCGAATTTGAATTCAGCGCCCGGGAAAATATCGGATTCGGCAATCTGAACAACCCGAGCAAGCCTGAAGTAATCGCTGCCGCAAAAAAAACGAAAATTCATGAACATATCTCAAATCTGCCTGAACAATATGAATCCCTGCTCGGACGTCATTTTGAAGGAAGCAGCGAATTATCCGGCGGTCAATGGCAAAAGCTGGCCTTGTCCAGAGCTCTCTTCAAGAACGGGGATATGATTATTCTGGATGAACCCACTTCATCCATGGACCCGGAATCGGAGCTTGATGTTATCCATGAATTATTTCAAGGGAACAATGACAAAGCGGTGCTGATTATTACGCATCGTCTTGGCGTCGCCGTGCAGGCGGACTATATTTTGGTGATGAAGGAAGGTCAAATCGTCGAGGAAGGCACACATAAGGAGCTTTTGCGCCGACAAGGAGAATACCATCGCATCTATCGCGCTCAGACCAAGATTTATAACCAAGAAAGCGGGGTTTTCGTCTAAACATGGCTCTCGTTTTGATGTTCCGGCATGTACTTGCCTTTTTGTTTTTCTCCACCTTTTTGCATAAAGCGCGGAACTATCGTGAACATATTCGCATCATGAACAATACGACATGCCAGACCTGCAAAAGCATACTGCCTGACTTAAAAAGAGCGGTTGACACTTGGGATATGCACATCGTCGTTATCAATACGGATAAGCAATCCGATGACGAAGAGATTCAAGCGATGCTGCCTTCCGGGATCGATTATATTCGCTCCCTGGACATCATGGAAGCCTATGGCGTCTCAAAAGTTCCCTATGCTTTTGTCGTGAATCAAAACGGAACACTTGAGTTCCATCAATCGTTACTGAATTCGAACATGCTGTGGAATATGCTGGCGAATGAATCGGCACGATCCCATGACCGGGTCCCCAATTCCTTATCGATATGAATGAGCAGCGTTCGCATGGTAAGAAAAACGGACAAGAAGAGAAGCGATTTTGCGCCTTGTCAGAGGCGAAATCGCTTCCCTGGTTCAATGCATTCTCATGCTGGACAACATAGGCTTGTGCCTAGCAACCGCATCTTACTTTACTTGGCCTCGTACACTCTTCCCCCGTATCCCGATCGACATAGTACTCCCAGGAGGATACTTTTTGGATAATGCAAAGGGCGTCGGAGCGGCAGGAGACGACTCTGCGCGTTAAGATGCAACGTGCGGCGGCAGGCTGGAATCCGGTCAACTTGCTTAAAAAGTTTTTCACTTTCATCGCCTCCATTACCAATTACTTCTATTTCATGTATATCATATATCTTTTCTACCATAAAATCCATATTTTGTTTTACTATCAAATGTGAAATGCCGGCTATCGCAAAGCAATCCGTCTCCTATTTATGGATAATTTTATAGCCTATGCCGGGCGGACGGCAAAAGAAGACCCATCCGCGATGGGTCTTCTCCATATTGAGCGAGCAAGCGATTCACCGCTCTCTCATCCTCAGCTAGAATGAACGGGCCGCGATAAAATCAGGTCTTGGCGGCTTGCCTGAGTACGGCGGTTCAAGCTGATTATCGACACTGTTATAGACAATGAATACATTGCTGCGCGGGAACGGCGTAATATTGCTGTTCGAGCCATGCATCACGTTGCAGTCGAACAATAGAATCGAGCCGGCCTTGCCCGTAGGCGCTGCAATGCCGCCTTGATTCGCCAGATGAATAAGACTGTCCCGATCGGGAATGCCGTATTCCTGACGGCGCAGCGAAGATTTATAATGGTCGTCCGGCGTGGCCCCGATACAGGAGACGAACGTGCGGTGCGAGCCGGGGATGACCATTAATGGACCGTTGTTCGCATTGTTCTCTTCCAAGGCAATGGAGCAGCTCAATGCCCTCATGCGGGGCATGCCGTCTTCCACATGCCATGTCTCGAAGTCGGAATGCCAATAGAACTCTTTGCCCGTAAAGCCTTGCTTGAAATTAATGCGCGATTGGTGCACATAGACCTGACTGCCGAGAATCTGTTCCACGATCTTGATAATTCTCGGGTGATTCGCCAGCTGTTGGAAGATGCCTTCCCGGTGCACGGCAAAAATCGAGCGTATCTCTTCGCTGCCCGGCTCCCGAATCACTTCCGGCTTCGCGCTGCCCTTATGATCCTGGAACAAGCGGACCAGTTCCCGCTTCCATGCCTGCACCTCGTCCTCGCTGAAGAACGAAACCAGGAACAAGTATCCGTCCGCTTCATAAGAAGCAAGCTGATCGGCCGTTATCTCCGCCTGCCCGATCGCATGGTTGTAGACAACCGGATCCTGGCGCTTCAATAATAAGGTCTCCGTATTCACTCTGGACGGATACAGATCCGGCGTTCTTGCGGCCTGCTGAACTTGGCTTTGTCCTGTCAATATGATCGTGCTCCTTCCGTAAAAGAGAATGGCGGTTCGCGTTCCCGCTTTTTTCGTCATCGCTTCTATTCGTTCGCTTGCAACCACGCTTAGACTTCTAACGGATATGCGCCGTCCGCATCATGCACCTCATTGCCGGTGCAGGGCGGATTGAAGACGCACAGCATGCGCATCTGGCTCTTCCCTCTCAGCAGATGCTTCTCGTGGCCATCGAGCACATATAACGTGCCGGGTTGAATCGGATAGACGGCTCCGCTCTCGACAACCTCGATTTCCCCTTCTCCCTCGATGCAGTAGACCGCCTCCACATGATGTTTATACCAGATTTCGGTCTCCGTGCCTGCCTTAATCAGCGTATCATGCAAGGAAAAACCGACCCCGTCCTTCTTGAGCAGCAACCTGCGGCTGTTCCATGTCTCCGCCTTCACATCCTGTTCCGTACCGAGAATATCGGACAATTGCTTGACGATCATCGCAAATTCCTCCTAATTGTTCATGTTCTCCAACATTGCACGTGCCGCGAGAGAATGGCTGGCTACAGCTCTTCCGCCATTTCCTTCACGCATGTTCGCAAAATATCCAAGCCTGCAAGCAGACCCGTGTCATCAATCGTGAGCGGCGGCATAATCTTCGCCACTTCGCTGTCTGTACCCGATGTCTCCATGATGAGCCCTTTCGCAAAGGCTCTGGCGCAGAGCCGCTCCGCCATGCCCGGGATGCCGAAGGCGATCCCCTGCATCAATCCCCGGCCTCTCGCCGTTCCTTGTAGTTCAGGATATTGTGCGACCAGCTCTTCCAAGCAAGAGCGAATGATCTTTCCTTTTGCCATGATATCTTGCGTAAAGCGTTCATTCTTCCAATAGTCAAGCGCCTCGGCCGCAGTAATAAAAGCCAAGTTATTCCCCCTGAACGTGCCGTTATGCTCGCCAGGCTCCCAGATATCGAGGTCGGGGCGGATTAACGTTAGCGCCATGGGCAGCCCATACCCGCCTATCGATTTGGAGAGGCAGACGATGTCCGGCGTAATGCCCGCCCGCTCGAAGCTGAAGAAGGTCCCTGTCCGGCCGCACCCCATCTGCACATCGTCCACGATGAGCACAATCTCGTGGCTGCGGCAAATCCGCTCCAGCCGCTGCAGCCATTCATTGCTCGCCTCGTTAATCCCGCCTTCCCCTTGAACGGTCTCCACGATGATGGCGGCCGGCCGCGACACCCCGCTTCCGCTGTCATTCATATAGCATTCCATATAGTCGAGCGTGTCGATATCCGGACCCAGATATCCGTCATACGGCATCGTGACCGTATGATGCAGAGGGATGCCCGCCCCTTGCCGCTTGAACTTGTTGCCCGTGACGGACAAGGCGCCAAGCGTCATGCCGTGGAAGGCATTCGTGAAGCTGAAGACGGTCGCTCGCCCCGTTGCCTTGCGCGCCAGCTTCAAGGCGCTCTCTACCGAGTTCGCCCCTGTCGGTCCGGGGAACATCACCTTGTATTCAAGTCCCCGCGGCTTCAAAATGACTTGGTGAAATTTCTGCAGAAACCGTTCCTTCGCCTTCGTGGCCATATCCAGGCTATGCGTCACGCCGTCTTGCTGAATATAGTCCAGCAGCTTCCGCTTCATCGCCCGGTTGTTATGCCCGTAGTTGAGCGCTCCGGCTCCGGCGAAGAAATCAATATATTCGCGATGGTCGGCATCCCACAGCTTATAGCCTTGCGCCTTCGTAAATACGGCCGGGAACGACCTGCAGTAGCTTCGCACCTCAGACTCCAACGAATCGAATACTTGCAGCGATGGCGTTCTTCCATCCAATACCTTCATGTCACCGTCTCCATTCTATCGTGTGTATTGTGGCGCAAAGGCCCTATGCGGATCAGCTTCTCTGTCTCATGAGCGCCTTCCGGAAAGAGATGAGCGGAGAATCCCGCCTTCGTCACGAGCGCGCTTTTCCATGTTTTCGCCATCTTGGCGAACAGGCGCTGGGAAGCCGTGTTGCTCGGCGTGATCGTCGTCTCTATAAACCGCACCCGAGCCCGGCATGCCGCATCATGCAATGTGCGGAGCAGCGCTTCGGCGATCCCTCTGCCTCGATAGCCGTCGCGCACCGCGATTTGCCATACGAAAAGCGTGTCCGGCATCTCTGGCGGCCGCAGCGCGGATACAAACCCGATAAGTTTCCGATCTTGTTCAGCCACGAAGCAGGTGTCGGCGAAATATTCGCACAGCATGATATAGCAATAGGCCGAGTTGACATCGAGCGTCCCGCTCTCGGTCGCCATCTTCCATAATTCCGTTCCATCGCCCTTCCGCGCGTTGCGGATTGCGCAGGGCAAGGAGCGCGTTACATTTGCTTTCATGCTCAGATCCCCTCCTCTTCCGCAGATGATGAAGCTTGCTGAAATCCTCCCTTATACCACGTCTGTCTGAAGCGGCTCAAAAAAGCTTGCAAACGCGGGCTCTCCGGGTGCTCGAAGATTTGCTCCGGGGTTCCCTGTTCGACGATGGCCCCCCCATCCGTAAAGATGATCCGATCGGCAATCTCCCTGGCAAAATCCATTTCATGCGTGATGAGCATCATCGCCATGTCGCCTTCTGCCGCCAAGTCCTTGATGACCGCCAGCACCTCGCCGACCAGCTCCGGATCGAGCGCGGAGGTCGCTTCGTCGAACAGCATCACCTTCGGACGCATGACTACGGCTCTGGCAATCGCGACGCGCTGCTTCTGCCCGCCGGACAAGCGCGCAGGGTATTCATCCACCTTGTCTGCCAGCCCGACCTTGGCCAGCATTTCCAGCGCGCGCGCTTCGGCTTCCTCCTTGCTCCATCCCAATACGTGCACCGGCGCTTCCGTTACATTGCGCAAAATGGTCATATGGGGAAAAAGGTGAAAGTGCTGAAAGACCATGCCGATTTTTCCGCGTACGTTGTGCAGATGCTTTTCCTTCGCCGCTACAAGCTTCCCCTTCACTTCCTGGTGCCACAGCCACTCCCCATCGACTTGAATCGTTCCCGAGGTGGGCCGCTCCAATGTCATCAGGAGGCGGGCCAGCGTCGTCTTGCCCGATCCGCTAGGGCCGATGACGGCAACCTTTTCCCCCGGATTAATGGATAGATTAATGTCCTGCAGCACGCTCACTGAGCCGTATGATTTGCAGATGTCCCGATAAATGACGATTGGTTCGTGCGCCGTGTCCAGGGCCAGCGGTCTGCATGGAACGCTTTCCATCTTTGCTCTACACCCCCTATTTGATCTGATACTTCCTCTCCAATCTGCCGACAAGCAGAGATGACGGATAGCTAAGCAGCAGAAACAATAAGCCGACCAGCGTAAAGGCTTCCAGATAACGGAATGAGCCGGAACCTATCGCTTTCGCCGTTTGCAGCAGTTCGACCAGCGTAATCGCCGATAAGACGGGAGTTTCTTTGAACATCGTAATCAAATAGTTGCCCATGACGGGAATGATTGGCGGTATGGCCTGGGGAAGGATGATGTTCGTCCATGACTTCCGCCTGCCGAAGTTAAGCGCCTTGGCCGCTTCCCATTGACCGGCGGGCACCGCCTCGATTCCCGAGCGAAATACTTCAGAAAGATAAGCGCTATAATGCAAGCCCAATCCGATGACTCCGGTGACAAACGGGGAGAATGAAATGCCGTAAAGCGGTAATGCGTAAAAGAGCACGAACAACTGAACGAGCAGCGGAGTGCTGCGGATGAATTCCATCCACGCATTCGCCAGTACGGATACGGCTCGATATCGGGATCGGCGGGCAAGCGCCAACGGCAAGCCGAGCAGACATGCCGCGGCAAATCCGAGCAGCGTCGCTCCGATCGTAATCGGAAGCACCCGCAGCAGCTGAGGAAGAATCTCCAATGCGTAGTCCCAACTCCACATGCGCTATATCCTCCCCTTCACGGCCCTGCGCTCCAAAAAACGAATGCCGAGCGTCAAGGTATAGGCCATGATAAAATATATCAGGAGCAATAACGCAAAAATTTGCGGCGTGCTGGAGTTGTCGAAGGAGCGTAATACCATCCCTTGGTAGGTCAAATCCATTAATGTGATGAGGTAAACAAGCGATGTCCCCTTCAGCAGCTCGATAAGCAGATTGCCGAACGAAGGCAGCATGAGCGCCATCGCCTGCGGCAGAATGATGTTTCTCATCCGGAGCCACGGACTCATATTAAGCGCGATGGCCGCTTCATATTGGCCCTTCGGCACGGACAGGATCGAACCCCGCACCACCTCGGAACCATACGCGCCATAGTTCAGGCCAAGCGCGAGCACGGCCGCGGTCATCGCCGGCATGCGGACGTCGAGCAGCATAGGCAGCGCAAAATATAACCAGAACAGCTGAACCAGCAAAGAAGTTCCCCGAAACACCTCTACGTAGACCCCGCTGACAAAGCGGACGATGCGGTACTTGGACAGGCGAGCCAATCCCGCCGCAAAAGCGCAGAAGAAGGCCAGCATCATCGAGAAGCATACAATTTGCAGCGTGACCCACGCTCCTTGCAGCAGCGCAGGCGCATATTCAAGCATGGCGGAAGTCCTCATGGCTTCACTCCTGCGACAGCCGTTCCGCCGTCATATCTCCAGGCAGCTCCTGCTCCGTGAACCCGAACGGCTCAAGCAGTTCTAGCAGCTTGCCCGACTGCTTCAACGCTTCCAGCTCTTGATTGAATGCTTCCCGGAAGTCGGCATCTTCCTTGCGGAACGCCGCCGCGCCATAGCCTCTTACGCTTTTGCCGTCAATCTCGGGCTGCTCGAAATCCATGACCCGCTCCAGTTGATCATCCTTCGTGGAGTCAAGCATCGCCTGCAAGGATGGTCCCGTCATCGTCACCGCATCCACACGACCCGCCTGCAGCGCCGAGATGGCCGACGGTTGATCCGGCACCGTTACGATTTGTTCCTTCGCGACACCTGATTTCGCTAAATATTCGAGCTCGATGGCCCCCACCATGACAGCGACCTTGACATCCTTGCTGCGGGCAATGTCCTCATAGCTGCGCAGATTGGATGGGTTCCCCTTCTTGACCGCGAGCGCCTCGCCAATGCTGTATTCGGGGTTGGCGAAGGCCACTTCCTTGCTCCGCTCGGGATTGATGAACATTCCCGCGGTGATGATGTCGAACCGCTTCGCCTTCAACCCCGGAATGAGAGAACCGAACTCGGTCAGGACGCCGTTCATCTCCTCGATGCCCATCCGTGTCAATACTTCCCGGGCCACCTCCACGGCCTCGCCCGTCAGTTGGCCATCCGGCGTGGCGTACGCATACGGCTTCTCATTCGCGAAGCCTACGGTAACATATCCTTCCCGCCTCGCCTTCTCCAAGGCCGTCTCCTGCCCGGACGATGTTCCGCCGTTGGGTTCGGTCCGGCTATCGCCAGGTTGCGAAGCGCAGCTTGCCAGCAGGATGGCCATGACGCAGCATAACGCATACGAATACCATTTCTTCATCCGACAACCTCCTTTTTCCCTTTTTTGGGGGCCCTATTCAAGGGTAACATGTTCCTCCCTGTATCTCACCCTTGATATTCCCACTTTATTCTTCCTCAGCCCTCCTGACCTGGGAACAGGGGAGATTAGAGGGAGGATCCAAAAAATCCCTCCCATATCCTTCCCTATAGGGCATGATATGATTTTTTAAAAACCAGCTCCCGGAAGAGAAAAATAAATAAAAAACCGCAACAGAAAAACGTTCATGCACTGATTTCACAGAAAATGAACGTTTTTCGCCTATATTAGACAAATTCAGACCTTCGTTTGCTTGCAAAATAGAAAAAGCGGAAATCCATCCTTAGAACAATCCGCATTCCCGCACAATGTCCCAGCTATCCAGCGTCGTCGCCTCGGCCGCGGTCATGCCGGTGCGCGCGAGGAATGACTGGACGGCCCGGTATCCGACGGCATATCCGGAACAGTCCGGCAGGCCCGCCGGCGGAAAGCCCTGCGCCCGCGCGATCTCGTCGCCGAACATATAGGCGGCCACTTCGGCGAATCCCTTCGTCGTGAGCCGCTCCCCAATCACCTCGATCGAATAAGCGAGGTCCTCTTCGTCGAACGAGGCGACCCACGGCCCCAGATGCTCCTCCCCATACATCTCCTTGGCGAATGATTCGGCCAATCCTTCGATGACGAGGTATTCGCCGAGCGTCACATTGCCGTGATCCCAATCGGTGTAAGAGAAGCGGAGATTGTGGTGGAATTCATGAGCCAAGATCGACGGCAGCCGAGGCAGATTATATTCCGTCGGGTACACGATAATCTGGATATACCCGGGAATGCCGCCGAAGCCGGTGTAGCTGCGCTGCAGGCGAAGCTTGTCCGGATCGGCGAGGAAGAAGCCGCACAAGATCTCATCCGCCTTCACCTTCAGTCCGAAGCGGCCGGCATAATCGACGCACTGCGCCAGCACTTGCTGCGCCTTCTCCGGCCAGCCTTGCTCCCGCAGCGTCTTCACCGCAGGCTGCCCAAGGTCATCGCGTGCGGTATCGAGGCAGCCGAGCATCCCGGCGGCCATCACGACATCATATCCGCCGGGCTGCGCCGCCTTGAGCGGCACCTGTATCGTCGTCCACATCGGCTCGAACGGCTGCATCAGCTCATAGCGGAACAACTGCTCCCGCTTGGCTGCCGGTTGAGCATACATTCGTTCATACGTGGCCATCGTATCGATGACGTTAATTTTCATGGTAATTCCCTCCTGTTATGTCGCGCCGTTGATGCTCTGATTGTGCGCATCTGTTACTGTGCATCTGCTGACTGCGCATCTGCAGCTCTGGCTGCGCATCTATAGCTCATCCTGCGCATCTCTAGCTCATACATCACCGCGATGAACTGGCGTCTCCTATCCAGTGTACGGGGTGACGCAGCGAGAGGGTCAAGCCGGAAAATGCGGAATGGCGGGAAGCGATAGCCCGGATGTTATATAATGAGGAGTAGAATGAAGGAGTGCTTGCTTGCTCCGCAGCGGGTACCTTCCGTTCCTGAGGAAGATGCCCGGGACACGGCTTGGGGTAGCATTTCAGAGCAATAAGGATGGTGTATGATGGCCTTCGGCATATCCCGCACGGAGCTCAACGAGTGGAAGCGTCGCGTCGCTCGCGGGGAAATCGCTTATTTGACGCATTATTGGCAGGATGAACGCTTCCCGGGAATCACGACCGTCACCAAGGTCGGATGTGCCGATATGGCCCGCCTGACCGCCTGGTGCGTACAGCATGGTCTGAACCCGCGCTATATCCATGCCCGCCGCCCCTTTCCCCATTTTGATCTCATCGGCCCGCGCCAGCGGGAGATTCTGCGGCAGGAACGGCAATGGGAGCAGCTCGAACGGTTCCGGCTCACATAGAACAAGCGGGGCGCATGAGGAGCCCCGCTTCAGACTGTCGGCAAAATCCTGTCGACAGTCTTTTTTCTTATGAAGGTGGGGCCGGGAAAGGCAGGGCAGGTCAGGCTAGGTGAGAGCAAGCTGCTCCACATGAAAAATGCTGCACCAGCGCAGCATTTTTACTCTCAAGAGGCTAAATTCCGAGAAAATCCTGCAAGGTTACATCATTTTCCCACTTTGGGCGCAATCTATAGCTTGCCGCCGTGGAATTGCTGTATTTTTGCAGCAATCCTATTTTCGCATACTCGTGTCAATGAAATTGCTGCATTATTGCAGTATTGGCCGACCAGGCTGCGTCAATCCGCGTATCACGGAGCAGATTGCGTCAAGCCGCGTATTGGCCAACCAGGCTGGGCCAATCCGCGGCAATTGCTCGACCGATGGCGCCTGCTCGCGGACCGCTCCTGCGTCACGGCCTCAACCGGTACGGCCCGGAGAGTAATCGGTGATCTGGAAGTTCGAGTATCTAGCCTCATCCGTCAGCCTATCTTTTATCTTGTAGTGATTGAAAAACAGAGAGTCTGATTGGAATAACTTCAACTGATCTCCCTGTCATGTATACGTCTGCCTCAGCTCATCTCATAGCTGCGCTGAATTAATTCTTTTGCTCGTTCCAGTTGTTCATCATTAGCGATCGTTATCTCTAAATCTCCAGTCCCGTAATGGCCAATTTGGCGCACATCTCTCGTAAAGGATGGTTCCAGTTCGATCGAAACGGGATTGACTTTCACATATACTGAAATGCACTTGGTCTGCGGATGAATCTCGACACATGCAAAGTTTTTTATCCGTTTGAACGCAAAGTAATGCTTAAGCGTGTTCATCTGCACATCGTCTCCAAGCGCTATCATAAAAGCACGCAACGTTTCAAAACGATCTGTCAGTTCCTCGCTTGCTTGGGCAAGGTACTCGGAAACTGTCTTGGACGAAGATGGGGTCTTGGCTTCCAGAAGTTCCCCGTCCTCCGTTTCGAAATGAGCCGTTGTTGCATTCACCAAATCGAGCAGTAGCAGATCGTTACCATACCGTTTATATGTATATAATTCAATATTGCGATTAATCTGCTGTACAGCATGTTCATCGTACTTGGTAAATCCTCCAGCTACACATAGAAGTCTTGGAGCGCTCCAATCGACGGATTGGGCTATCTCATGACCTAGACGATTCATGACCAGTACCACGAAGTCCGCTTGGTGATCCATCAGCCAATCCAGATAATACAAGCCTTGGTTGATCACATTTTCATTCGTGGAGCGCTTGTATTCAATAATAACCGGAGAGTTATTCTCATCAATGCCGAGCGTGTCGATTCTTCCCCGATGTTTCTTGCCCGTAGAATATTCGGAAGCCAGGAATCGAATGCCCAACAACGGCTCCAAGTTTCGCTCCATCAAGGTTTGCAATGATTTTTCTACCGTTACTGTATATCCGCTTAACTCTTCTACTGCATTGCCTACGAGCCGAAATAATTTCATGTCTCCCATCGGGCATCAGGTTCCTTTCCTCCGGTCAAAATACCAGCACAGCCGGTACTCGCAAATCTCCCTGGTCCACGAATATAATCGTTTCTGATCCGTTTCCTTAGTCTTAAGGCGTATCTCGAAACTGCCATCTGAAATGCGAATCAGGCTACTCCCCTTCCCCCAGTGAGCCATCGGCATACGAGCTATAAGTTGGGCAGTACGTTCTAACGGAGCGTCCCATAGTTTTTTCGTCTCGTTATCCGAGAAGTCAATCTGTTTGCGTTCTGGGTCGCTCATATAATACCCATAAAAGAATGGGGCAGCTTCTTCAGCAGTAATCGGCTTCATCCAGCCGCCTTCGCCTCGTTCAAGCATTGCAAGCAACAGTACCATCTTATAGCTCTTTCGGATAATTGTACTTTCTACTTCTTTTAGCCAATCTGCATATCTCCTTGCCGTTCCCGCTTCTTCCCTGTTGAGCTCACCTGCTTGCAGCAAGAAGGTATAATAGGAATCGAATAACTGCCGATATTCTTGACTATCCGCCTTTCCAAGTCGATGCAGTTCCATGTAAGTAGGTCGGCGACCTAACCGCTTTTTGAGTTCACGATAGGCCCACACCGCATGTTCTTTTCGTTTTCCTGATCCAATTAGACGCTTCTCTTCCGCAATCGCATCCTCCAATTGATTGACGAAACGATCAATTGTCTTTGGTCCGACACCGCTTATCTTCTCCGTCAAATTCGAAAGATCTTCAGGAAGCTCATGAATCGCCGTTACGTTGCTTTCATCCTTCAGATATTGCACCAAGCTCGCACAACCATTAATTGGCAGGTCATCAAGACCCATGTCTATCATTGACGCGGGAAAGATCAGTTCCTTGTTGAGAAAAGACTTCCGTAATTCGGTTCTTTCTTCATTGACGGTCTCTAAGTCTTGCGTAGATAGCATTGTTTGTCCACTTATAGATTCTCCTTGAGACGGTGGTACGTTATGTACTGTCGACGACCCTTGCCCGGCACGTTCACACGTTACCATGTTCTTTGTTATGCCAGCTTTCCCAGATGATACAACATCTGCACTGACTTCCTGCGTAACCGCGACGTCCTTATTGCTTCCCTCTTCATCCGGGATGCTGACCCAGCGTAATTGGCTCGGGTCTTTCCCCATCATGAACCAGGCAGGCTGCCGCTTTGTCGACTGACTGCCGTTCTTGGCATATTTGAAAAAGATCCCCTGCGGCTTGAGAGAGAACAAGACCTCCTTCAGCTCCCAGCCACCGACAATCCACAGTGCCCCGCCATTAGGCCGCTTGTCGACCACAGTCAGTCCTTGATTGGAAAGGTAATCGCCCACTTCTACCGACTCGCCCGCTTCCGGGACTGGAGGTAGCTCTGAAGCCAACTCCTCTGGCGTAACTGCTTCCACGCTCTCAACAACAGGATTCATTTCCTGCGGCGACATCCCCACGGAAGCCGCCATGTTCGCAGCCTCTTCCCCGGGTGACGATGCTCCTGTAGAGACAGAAGCATTCATCCCTGCCACTTGGCTAATTGTTGCATGTAGATGCTTGAATTGCTCCGTAATTGTCGGCAAAATTTTTGCTTCCAACTGTGCACTCAATAACTGCTCTAGCTGCTCACTCACTTCGAGCTTTGGTTCGACCTGTGTGTTCGCCGAGGTCGAAGGCATGGTTGGCATGATATAAGTCGGAAGTTCAATCTCTAGCGGCCCATACGATTCCACGTACCATAAAGCTAGTGTGAATAAATGCCGATGAGCGGTTAAGGCCAGATCCGGCGGTACGGGCTTCACATCATGGGCAGCCATGTTCCCATTCCTGCGTAACCAATCGAAGCTCTCTTTGATCTCATCCGATATGATATCTTTGCGGGCCAATAACTGCACACGTTCGCTCGGCTTTATAAAATAAACGGGCTCAACCTTCTCCTGCTTAGACACCATCGTCGCCATTTCCTCGCTAAATAATCTGCCCTGGGTGAGGGTCGCACGCGGGTTGCTCCACACATCCGCCTCTGCTTGTACCGCTAGGGCATAGAGCTCCTCGCATACCTCACCCAAAAATGCAAATAGTGATGCCATAGGGAGTTGTGTAACCTCCTCTCTTAAGTAATGCATTATATATTAAGATAATTGTTCATTTATTCATATTCGTACTATAACAAGAAAAGTCGCCAGATTAAACATCAATTACCTGAAATGCTTCATAATCCCTTTTGGCTAGTTCTAATATTTGTTGTGTGATTGTGTCTATAGTCGTTGCTGGGACTCCCTTCCTTTTGAGGAAAATTTTAATCGATGTTTTCATCCTTGAGATTTTACTTTCAAATTCAAGCCAGTCAACTGTTGCGTTCTTATTTAACACTTGTATTAATGAGTCGATAGTTTCCTTTCTACAATCAATTTCATTCATTAAAAATACTTTATAGTAGCTATCATAGTTTTGCGAGAATATATCGTTTGTTATTGAACTTTCATTAGAAAACTTAGCGTGTAATTCCTCTTTTTCCATTTCCTCAAGATTCTTATTTAACTCTATTTTTTCTTTACGTACTTTTGTTTTTATTGGTATGTCCTCTATCGTTTCATCCATGTAAATGTCATGTTTGGATTTTGGTGGCTCATATTTAAAACTACTTACATTTAATGACAGATGTTCACCAGAAGTAGACAACCACCCTTCAATACTCTCCATTTCAAAATATGACACATCAAGACTATCTTTAAAAACTGATAATAAAATATCCATCTCAAATACTATAATTGGTGATAAAATATTTACCACTATGCTACCTTTTATTTTAAATCTATATGTGTCTTCATCCGATTCATTTAAATCAATAATTTCTTCATTCAGATGAAGTTCACTAACATCACATTTCAAATTATTCACTTCTATAGAATTAAAAACTTCATTTTTGAGAAAATATACAAAACCTTCATACAAACCACTGTCATACATCTTTTGCTTCATTAGTTGTAGTTTAATTAGTATTGTTTGTTCATTTGAGAAGAGCTCTATTTTCTCATGTACTTTGCGAATCTCATCCTTGTTGATTATTTCAATCTTTTGGCCTGTTAAGTCTCGGAATTCCTCTATTAAATATTCAGAAAACCCTTTATCATGTGTTATAAAAATAAAGTCTCCGTTGTTCTGCTCTGCAAATTCTAGTATCGATTCCCATATTACAGTATCTTTAAAACCTTTATCCGAATTCCCTTTTAAACCAGAAAAAGGAGCTATTTTATTTAAAGCTCTTCTTACAATTGAATTAAACCTCTTTTCTCCACATATGGGTAATATGTTGATATTATATCTTGATAAATATTCCTCTTTCCGTGCCTCTAAAATAGAACGATAATCAAAGTTATCATTAATAAACAAATCTAACCCATATAGTTGTTTACATGCTTCATAATTTTCCTTTATTCTATTAAGGCCCTCATTGAATGATTCAAGTTGTTTTTGGAAAAGTTCACCGATTGACATTTCTGGAATTAATATTTGAAATTCATTTTCTAACTCGAGACGTTCGATCTTTCCCCTTATGTCTTCATAGTTTGGATGAAATTTAAATTGTGAATAATCACGATACTTATTGCATAATAGAACATTTGTATCGAATATTAAATAAATCATCTATTACAACTCCTAAAACAACTGACACTTTTTAATGCTGATATTTTAAACTTCAGACTCCGCCATTACTTCCGCTTGCTCAATCACAAGATCAATCGCCATTTGTTCAAGATCCGGCGGATATCCATATTTCTTCAGTAATCTCTTCACAATGACTCTCATCTGTGCCCGGACATTCTCACGCAATGCCCAGTCCACCTTAATGTTGCTCTTAATCGCTTGTGTCAGCTCATGCGCAATCTGCTTCAACACGATGTCACCCATCATCTGCTTCGCGGATTCATTGGAAGCAAGCGCATCATAGAAGGCAAGCTCTTCCTTAATAAGACCGAGATCTTCACCACGCTTGACGGCAGCATTCATCTCCTTCGCCATCTGGATCAACTCTTCGATCACCTGAGTCGTCTCGATCGTACGATTATTATATTTCCGAATCGCTTCATCAAGCATCTCGGAGAATTTGCGAGACTGAACCACACTGGTTCGGGAGACAGCTTTCACCTTACCTTGAAGCAAGCGTCGTAAAAGTTCAACAGCCAGGTTCTTCTGCTTCAAGCCTTTTACATGCTCCAAAAACTCATTGGATAGTATCGCAATATTTGGTTTCTGTAAGCCTACCGCTTCCAAAATATCTACGACTTCTTCCGAAATGACCGACTTCGAAAGCAACTGACTCAATTGGGCATCCAGTTCGCCAGTAGTCTTCCTCTTGTTCTCAGGTGTAATCAACTTCACGATTCCCGACTTGACGGCCTTATAGAAGCTGATTTCCACATTCAATTGTTCTGCCGCTTCCGTCGTCGCACATAGTGCATAAGATTGCGCCACCTCGACTGTCCAATTCAGGAAATTACTCTTGCCTTCTTTGCCTAGACCAAGAACGTAGTCGACGGTCTCCACAATAGCCTGCATCCGTTCCGAAGCTTTCTCCGATGCAAACTTCGTATAGTTGTGACCATATAATAGCTCACGGATTAACTGGATTCTCTCTACCATATAATCGACGGCCTGATCCGTATCAATGCCTGCTGTCTTGCGATCATTTTCGGTATATTGCTGTAATGCCGATTTGAGGCTATCCGCTATACCGATATAATCGACGATAAGTCCGCCTGGTTTATTGCCGAATACCCGGTTGACGCGGGCGATGGCCTGCATGAGATTGTGCCCCTTCATCGGCTTGTCGATATACATCGTACTCATGCTCGGAACATCGAAGCCAGTCAGCCACATATCACGGACGATGACAATTTGCAGAGGATCATTCAAGTCCTTCATCCGTTTCGCGAGGTGCTCTCGGCGGCGCTTGTTCCCAATATACGGTTGCCAATCTTCCGGATCACTGGAACTGCCTGTCATCACAATCTTAATCTTGCCTTCATTGTCATCATCACTGTGCCATTCTGGACGAAGCGCAATAATGGCCTTGTACAGATCAATCGCAATCCGCCGGGACATGACGGCGATAATCGCCTTACCTGCTATCGCTCCTTGCCGTTGTTCGTAGTGGGTCACGATATCTTTCGCTATTTTGTTGACGCGTTTTTCCGCACCCGCTAAGGCTTCGAGTCGGGCCCACTTCGACTTCAGCTTCTGTTGCTGGCTGAACTCTTGATATTCCGTGATTTCCTCGTAGTCATCATCAATCCGCGGACGCTCTTCATCGGATAATTCCAAGCGAGCAATACGGCTTTCATAGTAAATTTTAACCGTTGTGCCATCTTCAACTGCACGCGTCATGTCGTACACATCGATATAATCGCCAAATACGGCTGGCGTATTTTTATCCGCTAGTTCGATCGGGGTCCCCGTATACCCGATATAAGATGCGTTCGGCAGCGCATCGCGCATATATTTCGCGTAACCATACTTAATAGCCGCTTCATCATCTTTGCCTACCATTTCAGCATGGAATCCATATTGACTGCGATGTGCTTCATCCGCGATAACGATGACATTCCGGCGATCGGTCAGGACAGGATATGCTGCCTCGTCTTCCTCTGGAGTGAATTTATGTACGGTAGTGAAGATGATGCCCCCAGATTCTACCGCCAGCAAATCTCGCAAATGCGTCCGATCCTTAGCCTGCTGCGGAGTCTGCCTAAGCAGATCCTTCGACTTGCTGAACGTAGCGAAGAGCTGATCATCCAGGTCGTTACGATCGGTCACCACAACGATCGTCGGATTATCTAAGGACAGCACAAGCTTGCCTGCATAAAACACCATCGACAAGCTCTTGCCAGAACCTTGCGTATGCCAGATCACCCCGATCTTGCGATCCCCTTCTTGCAGTATCGCGCGCTCGGTACTCGCGATCGCTTTATTGGTTGCATGATACTGGTGATATCCCGCTACAATCTTGTAAATATGTTGGCCATCTGTCTGGAACAAGACGAAGTGCTTAATGATATCCAGTAAACGATGTTTCTCGAACATCCCCTTAATTAATACTTCCAGTTGTGGAATCGATGAGGCGGCGACATCCTTACCGTCGATCGTCCGCCACATCATGAACCTATCCTCATCTGCTGTCAGCGTTCCGACTCTAGCGTTCACTCCATCACTAATAACCATGAAAGAGTTATAGGTAAATAGCGACGAAATCGCGTGCTTATATGTCTGTACTTGATTAAAAGCGTCACTGATTCCAACTTCTTCATTGGAGGCGCTCTTCAGCTCAATGACAGCAAGCGGCAGTCCGTTGACGAATACAACGATGTCCGGCCGCTTCTCCGTCTGATTCTCAATGACCGTAAACTGATTCACAACGAGAAAGTCATTGTTATGAAGTCGATCAGGATGAGTATCGAAGATCCAGACTTTCGCCGTTGGGTAATCTCCGGCGGCATTGCGATATTGCACATCAATCCCATCGGTGATCATTTTCTGAAATGCCTTATTGTTGATTAACAGACTTGGGCTGCGCGGAATCGTAATGATCCGTACCGCTTCCTCTATGGCTTCTCGCGGTACCTGCTTATTAATGCGAATGAGAGCATCGCGAAGCCGCTCCTCCAAGATCACATCCTGATAGTACTGTCGTTCCGGATACTCGCCTTCCGGGGAGATATCAGGACCATAAGCCTTGTCATAGTTCAGTTCCTCAAACCATTCCAGCGCGGCTTGCTCGAGATTGCTCTCTGCATAGGAAACCGTATATAGCGCCATGTCTCAACCTCCTGAAGTAGTTAAGCCTGATCTAGCGGTACGCGAATCTCTCCCGACATGAGCTTGGGGAGAAGGGTGTCGCGGAGATTTATCAAGAATTGAGTTTCTTCCTGATTTTTGTGAATCACATCAAACGTACAAGAAATGCACTTTCGAAATTTATTTATGATATTCTTATCAGGCATTAGGAATATCATTGCCTTAATTGTTTTAGAATTTACCGCTTTTGCTATTGAAGAAGTACTTCCTATTGATTCATAATTAAACTGACTTAAATAAAGATAGGTGTATTCTACTAAGCTATTATCAGTTGTATTAAAATGTGCTATTGCCTCATTTGTAGCCATATCAAAATTTAATATAGAAACTCTTCCTACTGTTAATTTAAAGCTTAATACCACAGTATTTTTTGGAATAATCTTTACTTTGTATTTTTTAATCGCTTCTTTAGTCAGATATTCTGAGGTGTTCAATATATAAACACCATTTTTACCCATGTCAGATATAGATAACCATTTAATATCCTCATTATTGAAACTAAAACATTCAGCCTCTTTCCGTGGCGGAGTTTTTCCGATAGAAACGTCGAAGAAGTTACTCACCCTATCGACTCTCCACCCCTTAGGAATCAACCCCAACTCACTTTCTTCAAACTCACCGCCACTAGTCTTATAAGGTTCTCCATTTTCATTTGGAAATTCAAAATCCACAAACCAACGTTTAAACAGAGCTTGAGCCATTTCTTCAAGATTTTTATTGATGGCGTTGTTAAGTTCAATTTTATCATCTAACGACTTTAATATAGATGCAATTCTCTTTTGTTCCGGTATTGCTGGTACACTGACTCTTGCCATATGAATATGATTACGATTAACACCCGGAACAGCAGCTTTGTCAATATATGCATGAAAATTTAGAGTTGAAAGAAAATAACTTATGAATAGTGGGTTATTCCCCTTAAAATCTCGAACATACAATGTTGTGTTAAGTGGCCAAAAAGGTTCATTTATATAAAAAACCTTCCCTATAGTTCCATATCGTCCTGTAACTACACCAGGGCCTTTCACTTTATATTCATTATGGTTCCCGCTGATTCCCGATGAAGATACAATAGGAATATTTCCCTCAATTCTTTTATGCGAAGGAAGATCATAACCTCTTTTAAGTTCAATTACCTCTCCTAATGTTGTATTTGTCCATCCCTCAAAACTCAAACCCGATCCCCCCAAGCTGCTTGCGAATCTCGTCTTCCAACTGCCGCGACTTCGCGAACTGCTCCGCCAGCTCCGATGTCAAGCGCGCCATCTTGTCCTCGAACGGCTCGCTATCCTCCTCCACATCTTCAATGCCGACATAACGCCCCGGCGTCAATATATATTCATGTTCCTGCACTTCCGCAAGCTTCGCCGCCTTGCAGAAGCCCTTCACATCTTCATACGTCCCCGCTTCCACTTGCCCGCGCCACGCATGGTAGGTATCGGCGACTTTCTTAATATCCTCCGTACTCAGCTCACGATGCGTCCGATCCACCATATGTCCCATTTTGCGAGCATCAATGAACAAAATCTCGCCTCTGCGGTCGCGCAACCCACGTGGAGTCTTATTCTTCGCCAGGAACCAGAGACATACCGGGATTTGCGTCGAATAGAACAACTGCCCAGGGAGCGTCACAATACAGTCCACGAGATCGGCGTTCACCAGCTTGCTGCGGATTTCGAATTCTGCCGTCGTGCTGGTCGACATCGAACCATTCGCTAGTACAAATCCCGCAATGCCGTTAGGAGCCAGCTTGTTCACCATATGCTGAATCCATGCATAGTTCGCATTCCCTGCAGGCGGAACGCCAAATGACCAGCGCACATCTTCCGTCAGACGATCGCCGCCCCAATCGCTAATGTTAAACGGCGGATTGGCAAGAATATAATCGGCCTTCAAGCTCTTGTGAAGGTCATTATGGAACGTATCCGCATGACTTTCCCCCAAGTTGCTGTCAATGCCGCGAATCGCCAAGTTCATCTTACAGAGACGCCATGTCGTTGGATTCGATTCTTGACCATATACCGCAATATCTCCACGCTTCCCGTGATGCTCTTCGACGAACTTCTCGCTTTGCACGAACATACCGCCCGAGCCACAGCAAGGGTCGTACACCCGGCCTTTGTATGGTTCAATCATCGCCACAAGCAACCGCACGACACTGGAAGGCGTATAGAACTCCCCTCCATTCTTCCCTTCCGCGCTTGCAAACTTACTGAGGAAATATTCATATACTCGTCCAAGTACGTCTTGGGAACGGCTCTCTTCATCCCCCACCTTGAAAGAGAACAAGTCAATGACTTCGCCCAATCGAGTCTTGTCCAGTGCAGGTCTTGCGTAGTCCTTCGGCAAAACCCCTTTCAGAGAAGGGTTCTCTCGTTCAATTCCCATCATCGCTTGGTCGATTATTTGTCCGATTTCGGGTTTTTTGGCGTTATCCTTAATATTTTTCCATCTCGCATCCTTCGGCACCCAGAATATATTCGCGGCCAGATACTCATCCCGGTCTTCCGGATCGGCATATGGTTCATTCTTCAATGCTTCATACTTCTCTTCGAATGCATCCGATACATACTTGAGGAACAGCAGCCCCAGTACGACATGCTTGTATTCTGCGGCATCCATGCTTCCTCGCAGTTTATCCGCCATACTCCATAACTTCTCTTCAAATCCAAGATTAGCTGTAGCCATGATGTTACCATCCCCCTTAGAATATCTCGCTGTATACGTTATTTTTTACTTGCTCCCATCTCGCTGCAGCTTGCTGGATGGAGGTTAAGAAGCGTTGTTTCTCTTGAATATAGCGCTGAATCAGCTTATCTTGCTCTGCTTCCGGACGAAGCGGCAATTCAATCTCGCCTACATCAGCCGGATTCAAGTTCATGACTGTCGTTCCCCGCTGATAGCTCTGGATAAGCGCCATACCGGTTGGACTCTCCAAAAAGATTTTGGCGTAATGGCTGCGTACCTTTGACTTAAACCGAATGACGATAATGTTCGCAGAAGCGATCACGATCGAATCACACTGTGGAAATACAGCCAGCTTCGTCACAGTGCCTCTGCAAGTCATGACCAAATCACCAGGAAAAATCTCGTACCGCTTCACTTTACGCTCTTCCTCGTCTATCGTGTCAAGTTGCCTGAGCGCAACTTCGCTATCCTCAATATTGGATATATTGAGCACTTTAATCTTGCCCGGCTTCAAGTCATTTTTCATAATCGACTTGCCGCGGAAGATTTCGGCGATCTCGCTTAGTTTCACCTTCGGCACTTGAGCATCGCGAAATGCACGAAGCGCATCCTGATTACTGTCCAATAACAGGTCAATCCGCCAATCCTTCAATGCCGCGAAATGATCGGGAGACAACTCCGTTTCCTGCTCGATGACAAGCTCCGTCCCTTTGGCGCGCATTCGGACAAGCTTCACTTCTTCTGACGTCCTAGTACCTAACATTAATTGATACATGCGAACAGAAGTATAGGGACGAAGGAGTCCGTCCGGAAGTAATGCAATGGCATGTACAGGTGCGGCTTGATGAAGCTGCTTGCGCCAGTTCGCATACTCACCGGCTTGGAACATCATGCGTGCGGGCAGCGTTACGCTGAGCATTCCGTGATCTTGCAGCAGAGGCAGCAAATGATGAACCGCTACACCTTCCGAATCCCGGATCATCATACTAGTCTCTTGCTCATCTATTTTCATACCGAAATGCGGAAGGGTCAGTATAGCATCATACTTATCTTCTAAAGGCAACGGTTGATAAATCGTGCCTTGAATGACCGATACATTCGGATAAGGTGCAAAGTATGTGCGAAACACTTGTGCCAAGATATAACTCTCGGTCAATAACGTGATCTGATATGTAGTTTTCTTATAACACTGCGTCTCCCAGATTCCGCGTATATATTTCTCCGCTTCTGCTACAAGGATGCTTTTGTACTGATTACGCTCGCACTGATCCAGGAACATCGTCATGATACTCGTTGGCACGATGACATTTCCGGTTATCCGATCATGCTGTAATGTTTGAAGCGCATACTCCAGCATATCTATTTGCTTACCTGCATGATACAATTTATAGAATAAATCCCGATCGCCCGGAAAATGCCCTAACTGTTGTACTTCAACATGCTCCTTCATCCACTGGAACAGCTTCTCCGGTTCAGTTTCCAATTGAACAGGTGCAGCATGTTGTTCAAGGCTCTGCTTCGTCATGTTTACACGCAATGCTTCACGGAGGAGCTGGTCTCGTGTGTAGATATCATGCAGCAAACAAATATTCCAAAATTGCTCGATCAAATAACCACCCCCGTGCATTAGGACTTTATGCCTTAAATATACCACTGTTCGTTTTAGTATTTCAATACTAAAAAATACAACTCATATCAATCGGACTTCAAAAGGTTCCCCCGCCGGGAAGCAAGCTCAGGAACGGTTACGAATGAAAAAGCAGCATCAAGCCGACCGCAAAAAAAAGCCCGGTGAACGAATCCACTGGACTCTCGGCTGTTCCGATCAGGATATCTTCAAGAATATGATGTAACACCGCAAAAATCAGCATGATATCATGCCCCCCTAACCAAATTGAGGGGGCATCTTCAGGCAGCGTAGTGCTTTGCTTCTTTATAGGTCCACGTAAAGAGTTACGGTTCAAAGAGATGGCGATTTGTTCTTAGACCGTGCCCTTACACCTTACTTCACGGCAAACAAATACGCCTGCAGGCTCTCGGCCACACAATCCATAATCAAACTGACAAAGGGTTGCAGGTGGCCCTGCACGCTCGCCGCTTCCAAGGTCTCGTAATAGCGCAGCCGAGCGGCATCGGCCGCCTTGACTATCGCTGGCGGATAGCCATGCTCCATCAGGATAAGGTTCATAAGAAGTCGGGCAGTCCGGCCATTTCCATCTGAGAACGGGTGGATATAGACAAAGCGAAAATGAAACTCTGCAGCTAACAGCACTGGGTGGATCACGTCCCGCTGCTCCGCATACCACTTCATCAGCTGCTCCATCTGTTCTGGCACAGACGTATAGTGCGGGGGCACATGTTCTGAACCCGATATCCTGACATTGACCATTCGATACCGTCCGGCATCATCAGCGATGTTTTTGAGAACAAGGTGGTGAAGGGATTTGATCACATGTTCGGTAAGCTCTTGCTTACGCTGAACCAGATCTTGAACATATTGTATCGCTTCTGCATGGTTGATCACTTCCAAATGCTCCCGAAGCTTTTTCCCCCCGATGGTCAGCCCCTGTTCCAGCACGAGCTTTGTTTCGAGCAGCGTCAAGGTGTTCCCTTCGATTGCATTGGAATTGTAGGTCCAATCCACCCGGAAGACCTCTTCCAGATTGTGAACAGCCGCAGCAGGCAAAGGCCGAAGCGAATCCAATTCTTGCTTCAAGCGATTGATTTGTTCAAGCTCCACAACGTCCACCTGCTTTCTCGTTTTCTCGTATGATTCTATTATATCAGCTCTGGAATGAATCTAGACATCGGAGATAATATCTGTTGTGACTGTTCCGAAGCAGCACAACAATAGAATCCCGCCTCGCCGCACCGTCTGCAATCGAGGATCGATTTCTTTTTCTCCCGCCACTTCGAATAATAGATTGGCCGCCACGTCTTGGTACTCCTCATTTCCCGGAGTAATCTCTTCCCGCTTCACCGCCAGCATCTGCTGGCCCAACCGGTCTTTGTTGATGGATGCGCCCAGCTTAGGAGTAATATTTTTCTGCGTGATCAGCTTGTCGTACTTGTGCGGGAACCAAAATCATTTCTGTAAATATTGGATAAATAATCGGCATTCCTCACCTTCATATATGGCACCGCGTGGTCAACGATATACTCGGGCTTGATCACGCCCCCTTCCATACGCTGCTCTATCGTCAGCTTGGAGAAGAACCGTTCGGCCTGCTCGCAGCAATCCGGCTGCGTGAGACCCAGGACAAGGCATTCATCGTCGGATACGAACCGGTACATGTCGGATGTGCTCTCCTCTGGAATTCGCTCTTCCCCCGACTCATATATCCACCTGAGCAGGGCAAATGGCTTGTATTCCAGTTTGCAGTCCCCCGCATACAGCTCGAGCTGTGTCTTATAGGTCTCATAGGCCTGCTCCTGCTCATGCAGCGGCATATACGTCTTGAGCAGATCATGAATATATTTGTAGCTGTGGTGGAGATGACTGCCATATTTCTCACTCAGGGCGGATTTCGCCATATGATACTGATCCTGCTCAAATCCGCTCCGTTGATAGTCGGCGGGCGACATCGTTCCCGATATGAAATTAATTTTGTGACGCGAGAGTAATGCAGTCTCCACACTTCAGCATCATCCAGATCGTGAACCGAGTCTTTGCGCTACACGGCACAAACTATGTTGACTTTACCAGACTACAGTTGTAGCATGATTTGTAACTACATACGTAGTTTTTTACGTTGATTTTGGAGGTTGTATGCATGAATCAAATACCGCCCATTACGGATGCAGAGTTGGAAGTGATGCGCGTCTTGTGGTCAAATCCGAATTGTCCTTCGAGCGAGGTCGTCAAGAAAATGGCAGATCGAATGGGATGGAGCCCGAATACGACCCGGACGCTCCTTAGCCGTCTGGTGCAGAAGGAAGCGGCGGGCGCGAAGCTGGAAAAGGGTTCGAAGCGCACCCAATTATTTTATCCGATCATCAGCGAGCAGGAGTACCTTCGGTCCGAAACCAAATCGTTCATGAAAAAACTGTATGGCGGAGCATTGAAGCCGATGTTGGCCAACTTTTTGCAGGATAAAAAGCTGAATGCGCAAGAAATCGAGGATCTGAAGGCATTGTTTGACGAAAACCGCAGCGACGGGGAATCGGAAAAGAGAGAGCCCTGATGAGTCCTACATGGAATGAATGTTTATTGTCGTTCTTCGACTGGGTCATTCGCGGGTCGTTAATGGCCGGCATCCTGGTCGTGCTTGTCCTGAGCTTGCAATTTCTGCTGCGCAAAAGGCTTGAGGCGAGATGGAAATACTGGCTCTGGTTGCCTGTGGCGATTCGTCTGCTGCTCCCTTGGGCCCCGGAATCATCGCTGAGCTTATACAATGTTCTGCCTGTGGATGTCTTAGTGCCCGGAATTCAACAACAAACTCCAAATCCATCAGCTTGGCATCAATGGTTGAAGGGGACGGAGGGGGATTATGACGAGACAGCTCAAGCAAAGCGTTCCTACACCCCGGAGAAAAGCAGCCAAATCAGAGGAGATGCGGAAATATCAGATCCGTCCCATAAGTCGGGAACTGTTCGGGACATAAGCATCTGGTGGAGCGGGTTCAAACAAATGGGATTCACCAATCTGCTGATGTTGGTTTGGCTGGCAGGCGTGCTGTTTCTTGCGGCGAAGACGGCATACGACCAGCTACGATTGAACAAAGCTCTGCGCGCAGGCCGATGTATTGATACGCCTTGGTTAGCGGCCGTGTTCCGCGATACGAAGCAGCTAATGGGCGTAAAGCGGGAAGTGCGGTTTGTAGCCAGTGAGCGTATTCCAGGGCCTGCCATAGTCGGTTTTCGCAAGCCGGCGATCGTGGTTTCGCCGAGTCTGCTCGTTACGCTGCGAGAGCATCAGCTTCGGTGTATTTTGGCGCACGAATTCGCGCATATACAGCGGCGGGATGTGGCGGTGAATTGGACGATGCACATTCTGCTCATTCTCCATTGGTTTAATCCAATGTTGTGGCTTGCCGTACATAAAGCAAGGCAGGATCAGGAGATGGCCTGCGATGCATGTGTACTGAATCGGATGAGTTCAGAGCCAAATCTGCAGCATATCAAGACATACGGGCACACCATTATCCATGTGCTGGAGCATTTTCATTGGTCAGGCAAACGACATCAGCCAGGGCTTGCCGGATTGTCTGCGACACATAAACAAATGAAGAAAAGATTGTTAATGATCAAGCGATTTCATAAAAAATCCTATCATTTATCCATTTTGGGGATGGCGATTATTGTTGCGCTTGGCAGCGTGACGCTGGTAAATGCGAAGGGAAACGATGTGGGGGCCGCTCCATCCCCTGCTTCTAGCGGCATCGGCCTGATGACCGCGGCCGCTAAACCAAAGGCTGAAAGCGAAGGGGAGAAGCTAGAAAAAGAAGAGATAGCTAGAATCAACGAATTATTGAAAAAAAATCCGTTTGATAACTATGTGACATATAGCAGTTTTCAACCAAAGGGCGGTAGAGTTTGGGGGTACATGAACGGCGGGGGTCGCTATGATAAATATGAGGACTATCTGAAAAAAGTATCCAGTGTGAAGGAGGCGAAGCCGCAACAACCTGCTGACTTGCCAGAGGGCTATACCTTCGAAGAGGCAATAATTATTGGTCCGCACATCATTGAATATACCGAAGAAATGAAAGCCGAAGCTAAAAAATTAGGGAAAAAGATATATTCCAAAAAGGTTGACTGGACATATACCAACTTTATCATGTTAACGTACACGAATGGAGAGGATTATATCCAATTGACGAGTTCACGCCTTGAAAATAAAGACGGGAAAGAAAAAGTGAAAGAAAAAGATTATGTTTATACATCCGCTGAGGACAATACAAGGAAACATGACATGCAACTCGGCAATAAGGTTAGCTGGAAAGAAGGTGGTCAAGCTTTTTCAATCTCGACCAACCCGGATAATCCGTTGACGAAGGAAGACCTGATCAAGCTGGCGAAAACGATGGTAATAAAATAGATTAATCCATTGAACAAAGACCAGAAAGAATTGGTGACAATATACGATTTTGAGCCAATCATAGGTATTGCGTACAAGCCCATGCAGTCTGAAATAAGACTGCATGGGTTCTTTTTTGAACGTGATTTCCAGCCGATACGGGGTCATTTTGCATGTCACAAAAGCGAGAAAACACTTTCTGAACAAAGCATGTTGACATTATCAAACTACAGTTGTAGTATAATAACAAACTACAATTGTAGTTTTATAGATTTGAAAATCATCACATGAGAGGAGCATTACAAAATGAAAGTAGCATCAAAAGCAGCAATCGCAGCACTAAGCAGTATTTTATTGCTGGGTTCTTCGTTGAACCTCGCGGTAGAAGCCGCTCCATCCCCTGCTTCAAGCGACATCGCCTTGAAGACGGCGACCGCTAAAACAAAGGCCGAAAGCGAAGGGGAGAAGCTAGAAAAAGAAGAGAGCGCTAGAATGTTGGAATTATTGAAAAAAAATCCGTTTGATAACTATCTGACATATAGCAGTTTTCAACCAAAGGGGCGCGAAGTTTGGGGGTACAGGAACGGCGATGGTAGCTATGATAAATATGAGGACTATCTGAAGAAAGTATCCAGTGTGAAGGAGGCGAAGCCGCAACAACCTGCTGACTTGCCAGAGGGCTATACCTTCGAAGAGGCAATAATTATTGGTCCGCACATCATTGAATATACCGAAGAAATGAAAGCCGAAGCTAAAAAATTAGGGAAAAAGATATATTCCAAAAAGGTTGACTGGACATATACCAACTTTATCATGTTAACGTACACGAATGGAGAGGATTATATCCAATTGACGAGTTCACGCCTTGAAAATAAAGACGGGAAAGAAAAAGTGAAAGAAAAAGATTATGTTTATACATCCGCTGAGGAAATGAAAAAGAAACATCCGAAATCCACACACCCGCAACTCGGCAATACGGTTAGCTGGAAAGAAGGTGGTAAAGGTTTTTCAATCTCGACCAATCCGGGTAATCCGTTGACGAAGGAAGACCTGATCAAGCTGGCGAAAACGGCAGTAAAAAAATAGCTTTGTAAACGGAATGATTGTAGAAAAACAAACCGGGACGCACGAGGCGCCCCGGTTGCCGTTCCGGCTTAACTGCAAGCCGGCGATGGATTATTGAATGGCCGCTCCGATTTCTTGCACCATGGCTTCGACAGAAACGAGGCCGCCGCCGGACAGATACCAGTAGCTCGGATCGAGGTAAACGATATGCCCTTCCTTGTAAGCTTTGGTCTTCATGACCAGTTCGTTCTCTACGACTTGCTTCGCAGACGATTCACCGCCGACGACGGCGCCTCTATCGATAACGAACAGATAGTCCGGATCTTTCTCCACGATATACTCGAAGGACACAGGATCTCCATGAGTCGATGTTTTAATGTCCGGATCGACCGGCTGGAAGCCGAATACGTCATGGATAATGCCGAAGCGGGAGCCGGCGCCATAGGCGCTGATTTTGCCGTCATTCGCCAAAATGATAAGCGCGTTTTTGTTCGCCGCTGCCACTTTCTCATTTAATTGCTTAATGTCCGTATCAATCTTCGCTAACTCCGCCTGCACTTCGGATTCTTTGCCGAAGATTTTGCCGAGCGTTTCCGCGTTCTCTTTGAAGGACTCCATATAACGGTTCGTGTCGATATCCATATAGATTGTCGGCGCGATTTCCTTGAACTCTTCATAGGACGACGATTGTCTGCCGGCAATGATGATCAGGTCCGGCTTCAGGCCATGAATCGTCTCGAAGTCCGGTTCCTTCAGACCGCCCGCATTCACATACTTCTCGTCCTCGAATTTTTTCAAGTAAGGAGGAAGGTTGTTCTTCGGCAGCGCCGCGATCTCCACGCCCAGCTTATCCAAGGAATCGACGACTCCATAGCTGAATACAACGACTTTGGACGGGTTCTTCTTCACTGGCGTTTCGCCCAGCTCATGCTTAATTACGATTTCTTCCGCCGTGTTGTTCGCTTCGGCTCCAGTAGGTGTCGTACCATTGCTGCTGTCTGTCTTATTGGAACCACATGCTGCAACGAGGGTTGCCATCATGGCTATAACCAGAATTAGGACTGTTTTCTTCAATTTCTTTCACCTCTACCACATATTTTTGAAAATATATTTATCGCCGTTAATATCACAAATTCGTACTATTATGGCACGACAATGCGATATTACCGAACGGTGTGACCCCTTTTTGTGTCAAGCTATGCATAATAAACGCAGATCTTGTTATCATTGAAGTTCTCAATGCTCATATCCATATCGTAAATGTCCTGGAGAACCGCGCTGTCGATAATGTCATCGGTCGCGCCCTCCTTGATGACTTTGCCATTCTTCAATGCCACGATATAGTCGGAATAGCAAGAGGCAAAATTGATGTCGTGAATGACAATGACAATCGTTTTGCCCAGCTCATTGACGAGTCTGCGCAATATTTTCATAATCTGCACGGAATGCTTCATATCCAGATTGTTCAGCGGTTCGTCCAGCAAAATATACTCCGTGTTCTGCGCGATGACCATCGCGATATAAGCCCGCTGCTTCTGCCCTCCGCTCAATTGATCCAGATACTTGTGCTGCATCTCGGCAAGCCCCATATATTCAATCGCTTCATCGACGTATTTCCAATCTTCATCGGACAATCTGCCTTGCGAATATGGGAAGCGCCCGAAGGAGACCAGCTCCCGAATCGTGAGCCGCAGATTGATATGGTTCGACTGCTTCAGAATCGAAATCTTTTTCGCCAGTTCCTTGCTGTCCCACTGGCTGATTTCTTTCCCGTCGATGAGCACTTCTCCGGAATCCTTCGAAATGAGCCGGCTTATGATCGACAGCAGCGTACTTTTGCCTGCGCCATTCGGACCGATGAAGGACGTAATTTTTCTTTTGGCAATCGTGACCGAGATGTCCTCAATCACGTTTTTGCCGCCATATTGTTTGGATACTCCTCTTACTTCTACCATGATTTGTTCTCCTTCAATAGAAGATAAATAAAGTAGACCCCGCCGACGAAATTGATGATGACGCTAAGCGTCGTGGAGAAGGTGAATATCCGCTCCACAATGAGCTGGCCGCCCACAAGGGCGATAATGCTGATGAGGACGGAGCCGGCGATAAGATAGCTGTGCCGGTACGTCTTCAGAAACTGATACGTTACGTTCACGACGAGCAAGCCAAGGAAGGTAATCGGCCCGACAAGCGCCGTGGAAATAGAGATAAGTACAGCGACGATAAATAGCAGCCGCTTCACGACATAGTCGTAATTGACGCCGAGGTTGATCGCCTGCTCCCTGCCCAGCGACAGCACATCCAGATACTTGATGAAGCGCAGAAAGTAGAGGGTGACCAGCAGAAGCAGCACGCCTCCCATAAGCAGCAGCTTCGTGTTGATATGGTTGAAGCTGGCGAACATTTTGTCCTGCACGATCATGAACTCGGCCGGGTCAATCAGAACCTGCATGAAGGTGGACATGCTTCCGAAAAAAGTGCCAAAAATAATGCCAATAAGCAGCAGGAAGTATATGTTCTGATTCTCGCCCTTGAATATAAGCTTGAACAGCAGGCCCGAGAATACAACCATGAGTCCGACGGACACCAGGAAGTCGACATTGCTGTTCATCATCATCAGCGTCTTCGAGCCAAATACGAAGATGACGATGGTCTGAATTAGCATATACAGCGAATCCAGGCCCAATATGCTCGGTGTCAGTATGCGGTTGTTCGTAATCGTCTGGAATACGGTTGTGGCAAATGCGATCGAAGCGCCGGTCAGGACAATCGCCAGTACTTTGATTGTTCTTTTCGGCAGCACGTAGTCCCAGTTATCCCCCAGCTTGAAGAACAGGAACAACCCGATAAGCGCAAGAGCAAGGACAGCAAGAACCCCCGTTTTCGCTTTATAACCCATGTGCCCTTCTCCTCATTAACATATAGACGAAAATGGCGCTTCCGATGACGCCGACGGTCAAGCTGATCGACAACTCATACGGGAAGATGATGATGCGCCCCAATATATCGCAGAACAGAACGAATACTGCCCCGAGAAGCGCGGTATGCGACAAGCTATTCTTCAAATTATCGCCTCTGTAAATGGAGACGATATTCGGAATAATCAGACCCAGGAAAGGAATCGTCCCAACGGTAAGCACGACCGTGCACGTAACGAGCGCCACCAGGATCAAGCCAATGTTGACCACGCGCTTGTAGTTGAGCCCGAGGTTTTTCGAGAAATCCTCGCCCATCCCCGCTACCGTGAACTTATTCGCATACAGATATGCAACCACGATAAGCGGAATGCTGATATACAGCAGCTCATAGCGCCCCTTGATAATCATCGAAAAGTCGCCTTGGAGCCATGAGGACATGTTCTGAATCAAATCATACTTGTACGCGAAAAAGGTGGAAATGGAACTGATAATATTGCCAAACATCAATCCGACGAGCGGAATGAAGATAGTGTCTTTGAATTTGATCCGATCCAGTATTTTCATGAACAGCATCGTGCCTGCCAAAGCGAAGACGAACGCAACGAGCATCTTCACCAACGGACTCGACGAAGTGAACAGCATCAAGGAGACAAGTATCCCCAAGCGGGCCGAGTCAAGCGTCCCCGCCGTCGTGGGCGAGACGAACTTGTTCCGGCTGAGCTGCTGCATAATCAGGCCGCAGATGCTCATGCTGACTCCGGCGAGAATGATGCTGATAAGCCTCGGCACCCGGCTGACGAGAAAAGTATGAACCTTATCGTCATTCAGATTGAACAAATCCCACGGCTTGATGTCTATAACCCCGATAAACAGGGAGATGAAGGCAAACAGGATAAGCGCAATAACCAGATATCTCTTCTTCATGTCTCGTTCCTTATAAATCAGAGTATAGGCGTTCCGGATGTATGGTCTGCATTCCCCATGTTCACCCGCATGTATAATAATGATATTCATTATCATTAACGCGTTGTAACAGTTATGATTATAGCGGTTCCCCGGGGAAAGTCAATGGATTTGGCCAAAATAATTGATTATCGTTCTCAATTAGAATCGTTATTATAATGAAATGATTTGATAAAAACGATTGAATTAACGGCGGATGACGCGATCCTTCATCCGATCCGCCGCCTGTTCGTAAGCGAGGCGGCCGTGCTTCGGTGCTGCAAAGGGATAGCCGGCCAGCCCGTGCTGGGCCGCAGGGATACCGTACAAAAGAGGAGCGGCAAACTGTTCCTCCCGCTTGCAAGGCCGATGCGCTTGCGCCCAAAAGCCCGGTGAATGCAACACCGGGCTATCAGGAGGTTGGACTGTCATCACATTGTCCCTTGCTATTGGTATCGTTCATAAGCTAGTTTGCGGACGGCTCTCGGCGGACCCGCTTTTTCATCGCGTGAATGATCTGTGCGATCGCGCCGTCTCCGGTGACGTTGGCTGCCGTCCCGAAGCTGTCCTGCGCGATGTAGAGCGCAATCGCCAAGCTGACCATCGCCTCGTCGAAGCCGAGCATCGACTGGAACAACCCGATGGCTGCCATCACTCCGCCGCCTGGCACGCTGGGAGCGGCGATCATCGCGAGGCCGAGCATGAAGATGAAAGGCACCATTGTGCTTGCCGTCAGCGGCACGCCATGAATGTATAGAATAGCGCTCGCGACCGAGGTAATCGTAACCGCCGATCCGGTAATATGAATCGTCGCGCACAACGGCACGACGAAGTTCGTCACTTCTTCGTCTGTCCCGAGCTTCTTCACTTGCTGCATCGTTACCGGAATCGTCGCCGCCGATGATTGCGTGCCGAGCGCCGTCAGATAGGCCGGGAGCATCGTGCGCAGCATCGCCAGCGGGTTGCGCTTGTTCACGGCCCCCGCGATCGCATACTGGCACAGGATGACGACGACATGCATCACGAGTATGATCGCGAATACCTTAACGAACACTTGCAGAATGAACGCGACTTCGCCTGCCTGCGTCATATTCATAAAGAGCCCCGCAATATGAAACGGCAGCAACGGAATAATAATCGCCTGAATCGCCTTGGCTACGATGTCCTTGAATTCCAGCGACGCGGTAAGAAGCGCGTTCGTCTTCACGAAGGTGATGCCGACCCCGATCAGGAAGGACAACAGCAGCGCCGTCATAATGTCGAACACGGGCGGCATAGGCAGCTCGAAGTAGGTGGTCAGCAGCATCTCTTCCGGATTGTTGGCGGCCAGCCCGGAAGCCCCCGATAGCAGCCAGGGAAAGGACGATGACGCCACGCCGTAAGCCAGCATCCCGGATAGTACCGTCGATACATATACGATAAATGCAGTCAATCCGAGGAGCTTCCCCGCTCCCCTGCCAAGCTCCCCGATCCCCGGAATAATAAAGCCCAATATAATGAGCGGAATAAGGAAGCTCAGGAACTGCCCGAATACATGATTTAACGTCGCAAAAATTCGTATGAACCAGTCCGGCATAATAAGTCCTGCTCCAATGCCGAGCAAAATCGCAATGACAATGCGCGGAAACAATCCCAATCGCAATTTCATAAACCTTCTCCCTTCTGCCCAGGAAGACAAGCTTGCTTATTTGTCTCCTATACAAATACAATTGTTCATCTTGTAAGTACATTTCAATATACTAACATATTACGCACGCATATGACAATCGCCGATTACAAGAAAGTCTAAGGGATTTTTTAGGCACTTCATTTGGACTCGTCCAAGCACCTATCCGCTAGGCGAAATCGGCACTAGCTGACGATTTCGCCGGTCACGCCGATTGGGTAAGCCAATCCGCATTACTGCATGTTTTCTCTTGACACGCGTATTCGGTAAGCCAATCCGCACAACTGCATGTTTTCTCTTGACACGCGTATTCGGTAAGTAAAATCCTGCGGTAATACAGCAATTTGATATGGACGACTTCAGCAGAAAGGGAATCCTGCAAAACGGCAGCAATTTCACCCGTTTCCCTTCGACTTGGAGCAAAAAGACCTAAAATGATGTAGCTGTGCAGCATTTCCTCGGGATGCGGACTCATGGAGCCGAAATTCCTGTAAAATAGCAGCAATTCCCTCTACACGATCATGCCCCAGGAGACAGAGTGCCAAGTTTTGATCCAAAAATGGTTCGTTTCAAGATGTTCGTCCCCATATCCTAGCCTTACCAAAACAGAAACAAGGGGGAGGACCTGTTCCTCCACCAAGAAATTTAAAAAAACCCGATGACAGATCATCGGGCCTTCTCTTCTCATATTATTTATACTTGCGCCAATCCATGCTGCTGTTGTTCAACAAATAAGTGAAGTCATTGTCCAGCCGCTTCTGTTCGGCCGCACGGGCTTCCTCCGCCTGGCGTCTCTCCTTTTCCTTCCGCTGCGTTTCCTCCGCCTTCAACACGGTAGCCTGCTCCTTCAGCTGCGCTACGATATCGGGCCGAAGCAGATCCTTCAGCGTCGCCGGCTTATCTTGGGCAGACGGGGCAGTCCCTTGCGGAGCGGCGTTCCGGCCTCTCTTCTTCGCCATCGCACTCACCTCATCCCCATTATAGCAGAATCTCCCTGATGCGGCACCGCCGTCATCAGCCGCGGGGATCCCTGCTGTGTGCGCGCGTTGCGCCGTCAGATCTGTAATTCGTTCCGCACCTATCTGTTAAACGCCGCTCTGCCCCCCATTGTTCAGGAAAATTCCCCTTGCCAACATTGACTCGATAGTATATCTTTATGATATATATCATTATGATACATTAGAAGGTGATGCAATGGCTGCTAAGCACAGCGACACGACCTATGCCATTCTCGGGCTGCTGACGACCGATTGCCACACAGGCTATGAGATCAAGCAGATGATGGATACCAGCCTCAATCATTTCTGGAAGATCAGTTACGGACAAATCTATCCGACGTTGAAAAAGCTCGTCGAGGACGGATGGGCCGTGGTCACCGATACCGCCCAGGAATCGAAGCCCGACAAAAAAGAGTACCATATTACGCCCCAAGGAATGCAGGCGCTGCAGGCCTGGCTGCAGGAGCCGCTTCAACAGCTCCACGCGCACAAAAATGAATTTTTGCTCAAGCTGTTCTTCCACCGTCATCAAGAGACGGATGCGACGGTCCGGCAGATCCAGCGATTCAACTCGATGCTCCAGGAGCGTTATCAGATGTACGAAGCGATCGAAAATCAGATCATGACGCATTGTTCGGATGAAGAAGATTTGCAATATTGGCTGCTTACGCTCGACTATGGCAAGCGCGTCGTTCGGGCGGAGATCGAGTGGAGCGATGCGGCGATGCGGCAGTTCCAGCAGAAAAGGTAAGAAGGAGGAGATAGGATGGGAAAGTCAATCTTTGGCGGACGCTACACGGTAGAGGACAGGGAACAGGATATTGTCGTGTTCCTGATTGGAATGAGGGTGAACAAATGGTGGGCCGTCCATCAATGGTGGCCGGTCTTTACAGCGATGCCGCCAATGATTCGCGAACTGTATACGAACCCGGGGCTTGGCTTTCTCTCCTTGGAGACGACCGTCAATTTCAGAACGATCTTGATGGTTCAATATTGGCGTTCCTTCGAGGATCTGACAGCCTATGCGCGGGGGCCGGAGCATTTGAAGGCATGGCGGCGATTCTATCAAGCGGTCGGGAAAACGAATGCGGTCGGCATCTATCATGAAACGTATATCGTACGAGGAGGCCAGTTCGAGGCCGTCTACGGCAATATGCCGAAGTTCGGCCTGGCCAAGGCGCGGGGACATGCGCCCATCACGACTCGGACCGATTCCGCGGCGCAGCGGGTCCGGGCTTGAATGAAGACTCCCGTCCGGTCCGTGTCCGGCGCATGGACGGATGGGAGCCGCTTGTTTTGCTTCGATTATGCTTCCGCGCCCGGCGCCGGATCGACCTGCACCATCGCCTGCTTGCCGCTCAATTGGATGCCGGTCCGCTTCGTTCCCGCCGGACGCAGATCCTGCAGCAGCCGCTCGAGGATCTGCTGCGCCAGCGCGCCTTCCTTGCCCTTGATGCGGATGACGAGCTGCACCGAATCTCCGGCGCGCAGGATCCGTTCCGCCTGGTTTTTCTTCGTCTCATAGTCATGATCCTCGATCTGCGGCGTCAGGCGAATCTCCTTCACCTTCGGCTGGCGCTCCGCCTTGCGGGCCTGCTGCGCCTCCTGCTTGGCCGCTCCCGCTCCGATCAGCTTGCAGGGAGGCGGACTGCTCATCAGCGACAGGCAGACGAGATCCACCTTCAGCTTTTTCGCCAGCGCGAGCGCCTCCGAGGTCGGCACGACGCCGAGCTTTTCCCCGTTCAGACCGGTCAATTCGACTTCGGCAGCCCGTATCTTCTCGTTCTTAATCATTGTGAATCCTCCTGCCCATTCGCTATAATGAACCCATATTACTGCTTGGAAGGAGATATATCAATGTCTCGCAAAGAAATCGAAGAACAGATTATCCGCAACTATGAACGGGACGAGCAGATGATGATCCTCGTATTCGCCCAGTGGTGCGTCAATCATGACCTTGATCCGGCCGAGCTCTATCAGCGGGCCTATCCGCGGCAGGGCGCCAATCCGGCGCTGCAGCAGGCCATCGGGCTCACGGTTCCGAAGGAAGAGGCCGGCGACATTCCGGACGACACGGTGCTCGGCGTCCTGTCGCTCTACGGCAACGATGATCTGGCCTTCGTCGTGACGGAGGCGATCAAGACTCGGGCGGCACGCGCCAAGGCCGCCGGCGGGAACGAAGCCTCCTGACGGACCCGGGACGAGGCCAGCCTCCCGCCGATTCGCGCGGCTAACGCCAGACGCAGCAGGAGTCTGACAGGCGTCTGCGGGTACTGACCAGCAGGAGTCAGACAAGCATCTGCGGGTACTGACCAGCAGGAGTCAGACGATCGCCTGGGCGTACTGACGCCCGCTGTAGAGCACCTCTCTCCCCGCCAAGCCCATCAGAAGAGACGAATTTTTTCAAAAAAACAGGAAATATGCGAAGCCGCCCCGAAGTAAATGAAGGAGATAAAGATAGAGCAGTCTGTCGCATCAAAGGAGCACAAAACGATTATGCAGATTCGAAAATGGAACACGGAGGAGAAGCCTCCGATGGAATTGCTGCTGCTGGCAGACCCGTCGACGGACCTCGTGCAGGAGTATCTCGGGCGGGGAACCTGCTTCGTTGCGGAACAGGACGGGGAAGTCGTCGGCGTCTATGTGCTGCTGCCGACCCGGCCAAGCACAATTGAGCTGGTCAACGTCGCCGTCGCGGAGAGTCACCAGGGACAGGGCATCGGCAAGCGGCTCGTCCTTCACGCGGTCGAGACCGCCAAGGCGCTCGGTTACCAGACGATAGAAGTAGGTACCGGCAGCACCAGCATAAGCCAGCTCGCGCTCTACCAGAAATGCGGGTTCCGGATGACGGGCATCGACCGCGATTTCTTCGTTCGCCATTATGACGAGGAAATCTACGAGAACGGCATGCTGCTGCGGGATATGGTGCGTCTGGCGCAAGATGTGCAGCCATTGAAATGAGAACAGGATGTCCATGGTACGAGTCGCCTGGCGCAGCGGTAAAAGAATGCAGCCACTGCCACCCTGTCTGATCGCCTCACCGTGGCCAGCCAAAGCCGAACTGGTCAAGATGCCGTAACCGCAGTATAATCAACGTAAGAGACGAAGAACGTCCCGATCCTTTCCACGCGAAGGGAATCGGGGCGTTTTTTATTTTGTCGAAGGAGGCGGTAGGATGAGTTTTGAAGAAGCGCATGCATCGTTTATCCGGCACCACTTGCAGAGAAGAACGGGTGAACGAAAGGGACGGCTGGAGCGGGGACACCGTGACGCAGAGAAGCTGTTTTGCCGCAACGTATGGTGGCCGCTTCGGGGCAGCTTTGACCAGCTGCATCCGGAATATGAAGTGCTTGATTGGCGGGGCCTGTCCTATTTCTGCGATTTCGCCTGGCTGTCCCCGCATGTCAAGCTGATCATCGAGATCAAAGGCTTCGTTCCCCATGTCCGAAACATGGATAGGCAGAAGTACTGCAATGAACTGAACCGGGAGACGTTTTTGTCCGCTGTCGGGTTCCAAGTCATCTCCTTCGCTTATGACGACGTCGCTGACCGTCCCGAACTGTGCATGACGCTGCTCCGCATGGTGATGAGCCGCTATCACGCGGACTCCGCGCCTGTCGGCCTGCATAGTCTGGCGGAACGGGAAACTATCCGGCTCGCCTGCACCCTCGGCCGTCCGCTCCGCCCCATCGACGTGGAGAGACATTTACGCGTAAACCATCGCAAAGCGGTGGGAACGCTGCAGTCGCTATGTGACAAGGGATGGTTTACGCCTGTCACCAGGGGGGCGGGGAAATACGTTGTGCGTTATGAGCTTAGGGCGGGTGCGCTAGACTATTTGTAGAAAATGCTGCAATTTTACATCATTTCTGATCGGCGATATGCAGCTCTGGAGGATTCCTGCAAAAATACATCATTTTCGCGCTTAAATAGGAGCAGTGCCAGTCAGAGCGTGATAATCCTGCAGCCCTGCAGGATTTTTCCTCTACTCGGTGTTTTCTAGTGAAAAATACTGTATTTTTGCAGCTTTGGTCAGCCGGGGAGAGGCGAAATGTAGGCGAGATGGATTATGAGCGGGATAGATGCTCGCGAAGGTGGAAGCATGAGGGTACGGGTAAATGAAAATGCGGATGTACTAGGTAACGTCTACTTGAAGGCAGATGTACGAGATACAGTGTGCGCGAAAGCGGATGTACAAGGTAATGTCTACTTGAAGGCAGATGTACGAGTTACAGTGTGCGTGAAAGCGGATGTACAAGGTACCAGTACACAAGGCATGAAAATGATGCCGGGAGACCGTATCGCCAACTGCGATGCGGTCTCCCCCCTTCTCGCATCCCCGCTAGTCGGCTTAAAACAGCGAGAATCGGTTCGGCACCACATGGTCGTGCAGCAAATAGGTCCAGGTCGATTGCTGTGGCGGCGTACCCTCCAGCCCGGTCTCCCGAGCGACATCTTGCCAGGCGTCCGGCCCGGTCTCATCGAGCGCGCGCAGCTCCTGCCGAATGCCGTCCTCGATGAGATGCGGCAAGTCCGCGAAGGCCCGGATAAGCCGCTGATGGTACTGATCCAGCGGATCCTGACGGCTCAATCCCTCCAGATGGAGCCCTTCCCTTACCGCGGACACATAATCCACATAATCGGACCAACGACGATCGATGTTCAGCAAGGTCACCCGTTTCTCCAGGCGGCGCACCCGCTCTGCGCCCCACCGCCGGCACATGCGCTCACGCCGCTCCGCATCTTCAGCCAGCTTCAGCGACGGCTGCGCCTCCTCCATCAGCACATCTCGGCGCCAGGCCGCGATAATGCGCCGCTGCTGCTCCAGCACATCGGCGTAGCGGTTCAACATGCGGCGCCGCTCCGCATTCCGTCCTTCCGCCACCCGCTGAATATGGGCGAGCAGGCGGTGGACGGCAGCCGCTCGCAGCGGCTTGTCCGGAGCAGCAGACTTCCACCGTTCCGGGAACGGATACACTCGGCCGTAGCGATGCAGCAGCGAATCCTCCAGGCTGAGGAAGAAGCGGGACATCCCCGGATCTCCCTGCCTGCCCGAGCGCCCCCGGAGCTGATCGTCGAGGCGGCGGCTATCATGCAGATTGGTGCCGATGACGTACAGGCCCCCAAGCTGCGCGATCTGGGCATATTGGGCGGGATCCCCGCCGCCGAGCACGATGTCGACGCCCCGGCCGGCCATGTTCGTCGAGATGGTGACCGCGCCCCAGGTCCCTGCCCGCGCGATCAGCTCCGCCTCCTCCGCGTCATGCTTCGCATTCAGCACGCAGCAGGGCACGCCCGCCTGCTCCAAATCGCGTGCCAGCCGCTCCGATTCCGCCACGCTTGCCGTTCCGGCGAGAATCGGCCGCCCCGTCCGGTGGACCGAGGCGATCTCGGCCAGCAGCGCCCGCTGCTTGCCCCGCAAGCTCGGAAAGACGAGCGGGGGCTCATCCTGCCTCCGGCATGGCCGATTCGGAGGAATGACGGCCACCTCCAACTGATAGGTATCCCGCAGTTCGTCCGCCGCGGAGCGGACGGTGCCCGACATGCCGCAGATCAACGGATAGAGGCTCAGCAAATGCTGCAGCGTAATCATGCCGAGAATGCGGCCGCCGGGCTGCGGCGCCACGCCCTCCTTCGCCTCTACGGCCGCCTGCACCCCGTCCGGCCACCGGCGTTTGTCTACAATGCGGCCGGTGAATTCGTCAACGAGCTCGACCCGCCCCTCCCGGACGATGTAATCGACATCGCGCCGCAGCAGCGCTTCCGCGTGAAGCGCGTGGTGCAGACCCGCGAGCAGGCCGGACTGTTCCGGATCATACAGGCTGCCGCATCCGAGGAGCGCTTCCGCCCGTTCCGCCCCCATCTCCGTCAAATAGACCTGCCCGCCGGCGTCATCCACATCATAATCAAGCCCCGGCCGCAGCCGCTTCGCCAAGGCCGCCATTCTCTCCGCCTCGGCCCGGTACCCGGGCGGCTTCCCCTCGCCCGCGACGACGAGCGGCACTCTTGCCTCATCGATCAGGATGGAATCGGCCTCGTCGATCAGCGCCAGATGGAAGGGGCGCTGCACCAGCGACTCCGAATCCATGCAGAGACCGTCCCGCAAATAATCGAAGCCCGCCTCCTTCGCCGTCACATACGTCACATCCGCCGCATAAGCCGCCCTGCGTTCGGCGGAAGACATTCCCTCGCGGACACAACCTGCCGTAAGGCCGAGGTATTCGTACACCGGTCCCATCCACGCGGCATCCCGGCCCGCCAAATAATCATTGAACGTCATGATATGCACGCCCTTGCCAGATAAGGCATGCAGACAGGCCGGAAGCACGGCGGCCAAGGTCTTCCCTTCCCCGGTCTGCATCTCGGCCAGCTTCCCGTCATGCAGGGCCAGGCCGGCAAGAAGCTGGACATCGTACAAGCGGATATTCAGCATGCGCCGCACCGCCTCGTTCGTCAGGGCGTATGATTCGATGAGGAGCTCATCAGCGCAGGCTCCGCTCCTTGCCGCTTGAAGCAGCCGGCACCCCCTCTCCCGAAGCCGGGCATCCGCCTCCTGTTCCAAGGAGAGAGCGCGTATCGCCTGGAGGCGTTCCGCGTAAGGCTTGAGCTTCCGGAACTGGAGCGCGCGCTCCAATCGGTTCCGCAAGCGATAATAAATAGATTCCATGGAAAACCTCCCTTGTCTGTACGATTCACCGTATCGGTAGAATCGGAATATCGTGCGACAAGACCGTTTTCCGGATCTTTGATTATTCGAAGCCATATAACCCGCAGCGCGCTCATTTGGCTCACATACCGCAGGGATTGCACCCCATGGTTGCGAAGCACGGCCTGCGGCCGGAAAAGCATAATCGACAAGGACAGCATTTCTTCGCGCTGAGCCGTATTCTCCACCAGCAGCTGGACGCAGAGCGGCACTCGGGTTCCCATCTTTTCCAGACAGCGTGAAAAGATGCCGGTCACTCCGAACAACCCCGCCGCTGCGGCGGCCATCCAGAGCAGCACCCGAACGGCAGCGCCCGTCACCCCCTGCCGAATCTCCGTTTCCCTTGGATACACCCGCACCCGTAGCCACAGCCGCTGCCGCTGCTGCGAACCGTTCTTCCCCAAGTCCTCCATAGGCTCCATTCCTTCTCTTCCCCAGGTTAAGTATTTTATAGGTATGTACGGAAAAAGGAGCCCTCCGTTCCATCACGAAAGACTCCCCACCATCTAACTCACATCTATCCCAAACTATTGCTTCAAGGCCGTCCCCTGAACGAGGCTGTTCACAAAATTCCTTCCGAACGCCCGGCACAATTCTTTGTCCGAGTCGGACGGGGTCAGCTCGACTTTCAAGCCGTCCTGCACGATCTCGCTCCCCAACTCCCGCAGCCGATCAATCAGAATATCGACCGCTTTGCCCACCTGGGCATAGCATGAATCGCATGAACCGAACACGGCCGCTTTGGTGCCGCGCAGATCAAGGTCTTCCATATCATCGTAAAAATCGAGAAATTCGTACGGCAGCTCTCCATCTCCCCAAGTGTAGGCGCCAAGCAGGATTCCGTCATATCCGGCCAAGTCGGCCGCATTGGCATCCGTAACCTCCATTACAGTGAGATCCTCTCCGGCTTCGCGAACCCCTGCCGCAATCGCATCGGCCATCTCCTCCGTATTTCCGCTCATACTGGCATATATCAACATGATCTTTGCCATTCTCTCATCCCATCCTTTCCTTATCTCGACCCATAATCACCCCGGCATCGCCAACGGCGCTATGGGAAATCGTATCGTCAAAGCGAGCAAATCCCCTTTTCCTGCAAAAAACTGGCTTAGTGATACAGGCCGCTGCCCGCCGGCCCCTCATTCATGACCCCGAGCATCAAGCGCACAAAATCAAGCGAAGAATGATAATGCTCCTCCTTCGGGCGGAAGGCATACGCCGAGCCATTCATCAAGGCATAGATTTCGATTCGGTCCGGCAGCCGGCCAAAAGCCTTGTATGCGAAGACGAGCGCAAATTGAACGTAGGCTCTAAACACTTGCGGCTCATCGGCAACCACATACTTCCGTATGACGAGAGACGAATCCGAGCACTCGGCAACTTGGAGCGTCATCGACAGATCCGCGCCCAAGTCCACAGCTTGGACGTTCAGCTTCTCCCCGAGCAGCAGCGCGTGCCCGGGGGTTTCCCCGGTCAAGTATGCATCCAAAAAGTGAAATACCGAACGCTTGATTCGCAAATAATGCTGTTCCGACGGGAAACGCTCCCGCTCCGGCGTCCAATAGCTCTCCATATCGCCCAGGACGGAAGCGGCCGTTCTTGCCTCGGGAGCACGTGAATAATACGCATGCACGATCTGATTGACCGACGCTTGCGCCGCATATACCCAGCTCGATTCATGAGCATTCCGGCACTTGCGATAATAACAATGCCGGCAGCGGACGAACCGTTCGATGTCCTCATCGCTGAGCCGCTCCTTCGGCACCGGTATTCCCGGCAATGACATGGGATTCCTCCTTATCTCACAACTATAGTTGATAATGATTATCATTATTAATCACGACTTTATTTTATTACAACCTAAGCCTCGCTTCAACCCGCAAAATCGCAGCCTAGCTGCAGACAGAAAAAAACACAGGCCGTCCGCAGCCTGTGTCTATCCCTTCTAAGCCCCCAGGTTAACTTCACCAAGGGGGTTTATCGCAGCTTCTTCTCATATAAATTGGCGCTCCAGCCTTCTCCGGCCGCTGTCCGCACAAATGCAAAACCCGCTTCCGCATAATACTGGTTCAGGCCTTTATTTTCGGCCATGCAATCCAGCCGGAAGAACCGTTTCCCTTGGCTTTTCACATATTCCTCGGCCCACTCCAGCAGCCTGTATCCCAGCCTCATTCCGCCATATTTTCGGCTGACGACGAGCCGATGCAGGTAGCCCGCTGCCTCATGATCAAGCTCTCGCCATATCTCCGGATCGCTCCATTGAATGGCAAAGCACCCGATTCCGTCCCCGTCCGCCAAGGCAATGAACACTTCCTTCTCCCGCATGAAGCGCTCTATGTACGCAGCGGTAAACGCGTGTTCATCCCACAGCGTAATGCCGCGGCCGGCTCTCCAGCGGGCAGCTTCCACATACAGCTCTTGCAAGAGGGCAATATGCTCCGAAGCCGCCCGTTGAATCACAAGCGAGCGGGCGGCGTCATTCGCGGCGGCCATCTATCGATTCGCCTCCCTTTCTGATGATAATGGAAGGGCGGATTTGTTGCGGAGAGGAACGGCATAGCCTCATCCTTGGGCCGCGGCCCGGGATTGCTCCAACGTGCGGATGATTTCCTCCAGACTCATATCCGCCAGTGAGGCCAATTGCAGATCGGCATGCTCGAACGAGAAAAGACGCGTCACCCGATTCGGCACGGCGACGCAAGGCAGACCGGCCGCCTTTGCCGCCATCGTCCCGACAAGGGAATCCTCGAACGCGATCGTCTCCTCCGGCTTCACCCCGAGCTTCTCCACCGCTTTCCGGTATATCTCCGGATCCGGCTTCACCTTGGCGGCATCGTCCCGTGTCTGCAGCACATCGAAATAGTCCAGGAGCCCGCAGCGCTTGATATGCTCTACGGCCCAGGCGGCCGAAGCGCTGGAGGCGAGGGCCACGCGCAGGCCGGTGCGGCGGGCATCCTCCAGGAGCTGCTTCACGCCCGGCATTACGTCCAATTCCGCGATTAAGGCGGTGTACATTTCCCGGTGGCGGCGGTGCAGCCCCTCCCGATCGACAGGCTTGCCGAGCTGCTCATCCAAGTAATCGCAGGCCAGCTGCCATGTCTGAATGCCGCCGACCCACTCCTTCCATACCTCCAGCGGCATGTCCAGATCGAAGCTCCGAACGAGCTCGCAGAAGGAATCGTAGCTGGCCGTCTCCGTATCCACAATAAGTCCGTCAAAATCCAACGCAATCGCCTTGATCGCCACATTCCCGCCTCCTTCTCAATCCACTTCGTTGTTTTCCCTTATCAAGAACATACTTCCCTGCCTCGCCGCTTATTTCCTTCCGCGGCTATATGCAAAGCTTCATAAAAACATCCGCCTGTCTGGACCGGCGGGTTCACGAGAATCTGCAAATACCCTGGTGCAGCTGACGATTATCAGGCCGCAAGGTAGTCCCGCTTGGGCTCCGGCTTCCACAGCGATCCGGCCATCCCGGCAAAAATAAGCACGATGCCGGCAACCTGCAGCGGAGTCGGGCGAAATCCGGTAAAGACCGTATCAAGCAAAATGGCGACCGCCGGATCGACAAAGATGAGTGCGGAGATAATCCGTGCCGACAAATTGCGGAGGCTGTCAAAAAACAAATAGTAGACAAAACCGGTATGGATCAGCCCGGTCGCCGCAATATATGCCCAATTAGATGGCGTCAGACTGTGGAACGCGCCGAAGTCCACAAAGGGCAGCAGCAGAAAAACGCCCAACAGCGTCTGCAGCACCGTCATCAGGTAGGCGCTCATAACGTGGATGCCTTTGCCCAGCAGCGTCGTCCCGGCGTAGAACAGCGCGGCCAGCAGCGCCCACCCCGCGCCCGTAGACCACACCTCATCCCACGACAAGCCCTGATCGAGGCCGATGACGAACAGCGTTCCGACGAAGCAGACGAGGATGGAGAGCGCCGCCAGCGGCGTCATTTTCTCACGGAACAGGAAGCTCCCCAAGATGAGGACGAAGACAGGCGCGAGATGATAGATTGAAATCGAGATGGTGACCGACATCGTCTCGAAGGATCGGAACAGAAAGACCCAGTTCAAGACGAGGAACACGCCGCACGCCAGAACCTGAATCACTTCTCTTCCGATGTACCGCTCCCGCTTGGCCTGCCCGGTCAGCACCCAGCACAGGCTGAGGAACAAGGTCGCGCAGATGCAGCGGACGAACACCAATTCCAGCGCGGGCAAGCCCGTCTGCTGCGAGAAAAAGCCGACGGAACCGAAGATAGCCATCGACAGCGTCAACTTCAATTTGGGGAATGAATTCATAAGTAATCTCAACTCCGGTAAAATGACTGATGCATTCCCCATCATACCTTTTCTCCGGCGAGACGGCAATTCTTGAGGCGTTATCGGGGCGGTTTTCCGCAATCGTCAGATTTCCGGCTTCACCTGCTTCACGAGCCGCTTCGGAGCCGCGCGCAAATAAGCCTCCTCGATTAACTCGCCCAGCTCAGCCCAATCCAAAGGCTCATCCGTCTTGACCGATACCCAGCCGTAATGGCCGATATAAGGCGTCTTCTCAAAGCCGCCTTGCTGGAGCAAAATGTCCTGCGTCTCCCGGTCCGACTTGAAGGACAGGCCGGGCACTTTGCCTTTTTCCCCCATAATGACGAAGGATTTGCCCTTCACCTTGAAGGTGTTGTGGCCGAATCCGTCAATGAGCTCTTCCACTTCCGGCAGCGTGCCGCAGATGCGGCGCACCCGCTCCAGCATCTCCCGCCCTTCCGGCGATGTCATGCCTTCTCTTGGTTCCATACCGTCATGCCCCTTCCACATTCCTGCAGTCGTTCAATGTTGTCCCGATTATAGCACAGCGGCGAGAAGATCCGAAAAGAGGACAGTTAAAGCTCAAATGCATTGACCACATGGTCAACACAACTGTATAATAGCACTACATCAATTGACCATGTGGTCAAACCACAGAATTGGGAGGCATGTTGGAATGGACAAACGGGATGTGCTGCTTCAAGCGGCCTTGTCGGAGTTTTCCATGAAAGGCTATGAAGCCGCTTCGACGAATCGGATAATCCAATCTGCTGGCGTATCCAAGGGCATCTTGTTTCATTATTACGGGGATAAGCAGTCGCTATATATGGCCGTGGTCCGGCATTGCAACGATTTCGTCATGGAAGCGATGCAGCGCGAGATGGAACATATGTCAGACGATGTCTTCGAGGCGCTGGTTCAGCTCTCTGCCGCCAAGCGCAAGCTGTTCCTGGAGCATGCTCCGATATTCGGCGTGCTTCGTTCCGCCTTTGCCAGCCCTCCGAAGGCATTGCGCCAAGAACTGAAGCAGATGCAGCAGCAGATGGAGAATCAATACGTCCCGCTGCTGAAGGAGCGAGTGAATCACGCGCATTTCCGCGAAGGGATCGATCCCGATCAGGCCCTCCGATTTATCCTGCTCTCCCTGGAAGCGCTCGTTGCGCATCAGATGGCACAGAACGGCCCCCCTTCGATCGACGATGCCACGATAGAAGGGGGCGCGGATCTGACGCCTTTTCTTGATATGTTAAAGTACGGAGTCTACAGAAAAGGAGAAGACGGTTATGAAGATTAATCTTCTCACATTGGGCACTCGGGGAGATGTACAGCCCTTCGTAGCTCTGGGGATGAAGCTTCGGGAAGCGGGACATGCTGTCACGGTAATAACAGCCGAGAACTTCAAGCCGTTCGTCGAGCGGCATGGGCTCTTCTGCAGCCCGATCCGGGCCCGCTTTCTGGATCTGGCCCAATCCGAGGAAGGCAAGCAAATGCTAGGCGGGAACCCGCTCGCGATCATGCGAAATCTGAAGAAGTTCATGTATCCGATGATGGAGCAAATGCTTGCCGATCTATGGGCAGCCTCCCAGGAAGCCGAAGCGCTTATCTTCCATCCGAAGGCATTGGGCGGCGCCGATATCGCCGAGAAGTTGGATATTCCGGTCTTCGCGGCTCACCCCGTGCCCTTGCTTATGCCGACCTCGCGCTTCGCGAATCCGGCCCTCCCGTTGGATACGGGCATGGGCTGGTTGAATCGGATGAGCTATTCCATGAATCGTCTGATCTCCGCTCCTTTCCTGAATCTGTTGAACCGGTGGAGACGGGAGACGCTCGGCTTGCCGGCTCGGAGGCTGTTCACCCCTGATCTGAGAATCAACGGACGAGATATTCCTGTCCTGTACGGATGCAGTCCTGCCGTTGTTCCCTATGACCCGCGTTGGGAGGATCGTGTCTGTATGGCCGGGTTCTGGTATTTGCCGGAGACAGATCCATGGCAGGCTCCGCAGCAATTAGCCGCTTTCCTGAGTCAAGGCCCTGCCCCGCTGGCAATCAGCTTCAGCAGCATGCCGTTGAAGCAGCCGGAACGCATTCTCGCGATGATGACGGCAGCGTTGCAGCGGTCAGGGCAAAGAGGCATTATCCTAACCGGCGGAAGCGGCATGCAGGCGGAGAAACCGTTGGATGACGTCAGCCTCTTCCTTATCGAATCGGCCCCTCATGACTGGCTGTTTCCGCGGACGACGGGTATCATTCACCATGGAGGAGCAGGTACGACCGCTTCTGCATTGCGGGCCGGCAAACCGATGCTCGTCTGCCCGTTCGTTGGCGATCAACCGTTCTGGGCGAGGCGAATGCGGCAATTGGGCGCAGCGGCGGCCCCTCTCCGCGAGAAGGAAATGACGGTCGACACGCTTACCGCCCGCTTGCAGGAGCTTGCCCGGAACGAGAGCCTGTCCCGGAACGCGCACACGCTTGCCCAATCGATACGGCAAGAGGACGGCCTGGAACACGCCCTGCAATTCATCCATCGCAAGCTTGAGCAGTTCAGACGGCGCTGACTCTCGTGCATGCGGCCAATAACCAAGCCCCTCGCTCGCCGTTCCGGCCAAGCAAGGGGCTGCAAGGAGTTCCACCGTTCGATGCTGCTGTCGTTACCTCTTTACGGACACCGGGTCCGAGTTGTTCCGCGTGCCGACCGCTTTAATAATGAACTCATAGGAGCGGCTCGAGTCGAGATTGTTCACGGAATGCGTATACTGGGTCTGTCCTGCGGCCGCCGGAATATAGGCGCTCCAGTTGGTGCCGGCCTGGCCGTTCTTCTCATAGATGCGGAAGCCTCTGACCGGCTCGGAGCTGGAAGAAGGCATCTTCCACGAGAGGTCGGCCCGCTTGCCGCTGAAGGTGAGCTTCGCCTGCTCGACCTTGTCCGGCTTGCCGTCCGTGCGCTTAATCGCGTACTCGTCATAGACGGCCGGCTTCGCCTTATCCGCCGTATAAGCCGTCAGCTTGAGAACATCATCCGCAATCGAGACATCGACGAACATTTTCTTGAACGGCTGCTCGTTAATGGCCGCAAAATAATCATTATAGCCCGGATACTTCGTGTAAAATTTCTCGCCGAGGGAATTCGGCATCAGATAAATGCTGCCCGGCGGGTTCAGCACGCGCCCCTGTTCATCCTTCGGCACGTTCTTCACCGGCGCGTCGTTCAGCATCGGGTACGAACGCATATACATGTGGTCGTGCGCCTCGAACACGATATCGATGCCCATCTCATCGAACACCGGAACGAGATATTTTTTATAAAATTGAATCCGGCCGTCCTCCCATTGACCTGCGTTGTCGCCTGCCGAATAAGGGCCTTTGTGAAGCGACACGAACTTCCACTTCTTATCCGTCTTGGCGACCTGGAGCCGCATCCAATCCAGTTGGGCCCAGAACTCGTCATCCGCCCAATCGACATCCTTGCCGTTGGACTTCAGCTCGCCCTCGAACTGCGAATTGATGACGAGGAAGAGCGCATCGCCATATTCGAACGAGTAGATCGAGCCTTCATGCGCCCCGTTCACCCCGGCGCTGAGCGGGAGGTTGAAATGATTGTAAAAATTCCGGTTCGGCGTCGTCTCGTCGCCGTCATAATCCTGCACTTCATGCCCTCCGAGCACCGGAACAAATGGAACCTGAGCCAATTCTTCCTGAGCGACGCCCAGCATCCACTGCCACTGCTCCTCCAAATCGCCGTTGTCGACCAGGTCGCCGACGCTGATCAGGAACTTCGGATCGCCGATCTGGTCAATCGCCTTGCGGAACGTGTCCTGCCACTTCTCGAAGGCGGACAGCTTCGAAGCTTGGGAATCCGACCCGACGATGAAATGGTACGGCTGATTGCCCGCGGCATCGGTCGTGAAGCTTCCAATCCGGCTCCACCCGGCGTCATCTCCGTTGCCGACCCGGTACTTGTAAGCGGTGCCCGGCTTCAAGTTGCCGGCGGAAGCCCGGTGGCTGATGAAGGTCGTATACTTTTTCTTCTCGCGATCCTTGGCGCTCATGAACGTCTTGATCGCTTCCGCGCTGCCGTTGAAGACCAACGCCTCTCGCTCCGGGAATTCGCTTCCCTGCATCTTGGACGCTTCCACGACCTGCAGCACCGTGCCCGTCATCTGATCCGTATACCAGGCGAGCGCAATGCCCGTCTTCGGATCGCCGTTGAACGTCATACTGACGAGCCGCGGCGTATACGGGGAATCCTTCACCGTGAAGCTCCAGACGACATCCCGCACGAGCGGCCCGTTATCTGTCCCCTTCACCAATTCCTTCGGCACCGTGACCGTGTATGTCTTGCCCGGCGACAGCGCCGGATGCTGAATCGTCAGCATATCGTTGCTCGCCGAGACGGAAATATTGGCGACCGCCTGCTTGTCGCTGTCCACGATGCTGGCGTTGTATCCTGAATTCAACGTAATCGCCTTGTTGAATTTCACCTGTACAGAGACATTGCCGGCCGCATCGCCGGTGCCGTTCATCGGATAGCGGAATTTATCGATGGTGGGAACGACCAGCTCCGAACCATCAATGCGCTCGCCCGCGATGCGCACGTCTTTGATGCGGCTGGAGCCGGCGCTGCCGACGCCGCCCGACTCGCCGGATGTTCTTGCATCCGAATTGACAACCCACCGAATATAGAGCAGCGGCTGGTTGTTGGCCTCCTTCGGAAGCGGCTTGTTGACCAGCTTGCATGCGTTGTTTTTACAGTTAAAATTATGGGTCTCCATCTTAAGAACGCCGCCCTTGATGTCTGTCCATGTCCGGTTATCGAGACTGAATTGCGCCTTGAAATCCCGCGGCCCCGTACCTGAAGAGGTCTGGGCCGATGAGACCGTAATATTTTTGAAGCCGGCGGTCGGCACCGTCGCGAGCCAATATTTCGTCCCTACCCCGCGATCCCAGCCTTGGTACGTAATCGCGTTATCGCCGTAGTATTCATAAGTCCCGCCCACATTCTCGAACAACGCGGCATTCTTGTAAGCGCCGGAGGCCGCGGGAAAAATACCGTTGTCTCCCGCATCCTTGAATACCCATTGCGCAATCGCTTCCTGCTGCGCAAGCAGCTGTTGCTGATCCCCTTCCGCCGCAGCGGGTCCCGGGACATGGATGACAGCCAGCATGAATGCCATCAGCAGGCATAGCATGCGATTTCCTGTTCGTCTCAATTCCTTCACCTCTCTCGCTCATGTGCACAACTTCTGACTTCGCTCGATGTTAAGGATGACACAGCAGTTCTGCTACAGGAAATAATCCGCAGCTCCCTCCCCTCCAATGTTCCGATTCGTCGCTTTTAGCCTACACTATAATATTCATTGATTTCCAGAACCTATCTTATCTTTTTTGAAAAATTTCAACATATCTTCTTGTCATTTTCGACGTACGCAGCCATATCAAAAAGGGACTGCTCCCTGCTTTATTACATAATGTCGGGAGACAAGACGGGATAACAATGAAGGCGGGAAGCGCGGAAGACGGCGGGGGTAATGCCGCGGAAAACGATGAGGCAGCGCAATCCTGCGTAAACCAGGCTGTTGAGAAACCACTGTTTTTTACGAAGGGGTGGAGATGGTCCATTTTCCTCATCCAGACATTGGCTCTCAGCGCGTCTTAAATCGTTTTTTACCGGGAGAAGAGATCCATCGCAGGTAAAGAGTCCCATAAACTGCTCAATGCCCTGATTTTACGGGATCCAACCGACCGCGTCGGATGCTGGGGGGTATCATCGCCTTCAGGAAGCATTATCGGCCTGCTGAAAGCATTATCTGTCCTGCTGGAAGCACTATCGGCCTGCTGAAAGCATTATCTGTCCTGCTGGAAGCACTATCGGCCTGCTGGAAGCATCGTTGCCTCCTGGGGCTTGGACGTGCGGAGGAAATTGCTGCTATTTTACAGGAATTTCGGCTTAATGAGTCCCCATCCCGAGGAATTGCTGCAAATCTGCATCATTCTAGGCCCTTTTGCTTCAAACCGAAGCGAAACGGGGGAAATTCCTGTCATTTTGCAGGATTCCCTTTCTGGAAAAGTCGTCCCTATCGAATTGCTGTATTTATGCAGGATTCGCTTACCGAATCGGCGTGTCTCAGGAAATGGCGCCGTTTTCAGGCCGGTGGAATTATCCATTTTCCTACTCATTACTTCTTTCTCAACAGCCTGGTAAACGCAGCAATTTTCGCGAGTTGAGTTGCGATTTGATGAGATTCCTGCAAAAGCGCCGATTTTTGCTTTGAATCCATTGATAGTGCTCAAATTAATGTTGTTTTGCAGGAATTGGTCCAACGGAATAAACGCTATAAGGGAAACCTGCATTTTGGCAGTTTTTTCGGGAAGTCGAGCCGTGGAAGGAAGGCGGGGCCGAAGGCACCACCGAAGGCACCAGACAAGTAGAACGAACAAATTGAACCAACCGTCACATCAAAGAATTCGAATGAGGAATACTTGGACATCCGGCAAAACGGGCGGCTCTTTTACACAAGCTGGGGCCGGCTCACCGCGGCGAAGAACTGCATGCGAGACAGCCCCTCGCCTGGCTTATCTCTTAAGCCTGCTGCGCAGCGATTGCCGCAGCAGCCATTCGTACAACTCCTCATTGTTATACGTCTCGGTCCACGAATCATGGCCGGCCTCGGGGTACACGGTCAGCTTCACATTGCCGCCCGCTTCCCGCAGCGCTTCAACCATCGCTTCCGATTGGCTCAGCGGGACGACCGTATCCTTCGCCCCGTGGAATACCCAGACCGGAACCTGCTTCACGAGCGGGGCCTGCTGCGGATTAGTGCCCCCGCAGATCGGCACCAGCGCCGCGAACCGATCCGGGTAAGCTATTCCGAGGCTCCAGGTACCGAATCCGCCCATGCTTAATCCCGTCACATAGATCCGATCCGTATCCGCCCGGTAAGCGGCTGTCACCTCATCCAGCAGCGCGATCACCGCGTCCATCTCCAACTGCCAGTGCGAATGCTCCGGGCATTGCGGCGCGACGATGATGAACGGGAGATCCGCATGCTCCGCCAGCTTGGGAGGACCGTGAACCTTCACCTTGTCCAGATCGTCGCCCCGCTCGCCTGCCCCATGCAAGAAAAGAAGAACCGGCCATTTTTGGTCGGAAGAGGCATCATACTCCGACGGCAAATGGAGCAAGTATTGAATATGTACCGTTTTGCGAATCTGTGTATCCAGGGTATGCGCGGCAAGAGCCATCCTTCGTCACCTCATGTGTTCGAATGCCGCTGCAGCGGCATTGCTCCCTTCATTGTACCATGAATGCGTTCACAATGGCTGTAGAAGGTACAGCCCGCATTCTCGTTCCCGGCTATTTCGACCCTTCGCTCTGGCCTGCGACGCTCCAGCGGTGCGCGTATTCCCGCAGCCGCGGATGCGTCTCCTCCGGCTCGGACGCCAACAAGAGCCGGAGCTTCCCGATCCATGCCGCGAAGGAGGAGAAGGATGCGAGCTGATTGGCTGTCTCCGGCGTGACATATAAGAAATAAGGAGAAGGATATTTCTCTGTCAGATGGCGAAGCGCGGCATCGATCGGCGTATACTTCTTGCGCTTCCCTTCCCAATCTTCGATGGTCACCTTCGCACCGCCTCCACCGCCACGCTCCCGGGCCCATTGCTCCAGCCGGTTCACCCGCTTATAATAGGCGGCCGCGCTTCCCTTCGCCATTCGCTTCAGCGTCTCCTCGTGAATCGGATACAGCACCAGCATCTTGAAGGCATACATCGCGGCATATTCCGCGGCCCGCTCGAGCTCTTCCTCCGTGGCCCGTTCAAAAGAATCGTAGTAAATGAGCGTTCCTTTCTCCTTCTCGACCGGCGGCTCATAGCCATACGGTACGGTTATGTTGCTGCGTCCCATGGTTGCTCCCTTCTAGGGCGGAGATTCATGGTTCGTCCGCCTCTGCATAATGATCGCTGCAGAACAAGTTCACCGCCGCTATCTCATCGTCTTCCAGATCGAGCTCCAGATAACGGTCGGTCGTCCGTTCATAGATCTCGTGCTTCACGATATAGGACCGCTCCGCCTCGACGGCATAGATCACTCTGACGTATACGCCGTGTTCCGAATACAGTTCGTCGTCCTCGGGCACTTCGATATCGAGTCTGAATTCATAGCGCCGTCCGGCCAAAATGCGGAACGGATCCTTTACGGATTCTACGCTATAGTCTGTTATGGTCAACATTCATCTCATCCCTTCGCTGCATGGCCTGCCAGGCCGCTTCCTGCCGCGCTTCTGTTCCTGGCGGCATAACCCGGAGGCTCTCGAAAATTATTCTGCCGGTTCCACATGAGTCCGTGGAACCCAGCCCCATTCTTCTTCCCCTTCCCGGCGGCACCATACCCACTGGTTCAGTTCCCGGCGCACGTTCACGATATCGCCGGGATCGACATTCAATTCATGGGCCGAATACGCTTCCCGAATGATGCCTTCCTGATCCCGCTTCTCGATAATCTGCTCGGGCACCCAGCCCTCCAGCTTCCGGTCGAGCGTATAACAGTAGCGCCAGTCGGGCCAGCCTTCCGGGCCGTCATCCAATCTCCCCAGAATTACCCGCTGCCCGGCTGACAACCGGATCGGCTGCGGGTAATTGGAGCGATGGGGCTTGAGCACTCGATAGGATCGGCTCATCCCGCTCCCCTCCTTCCTCCTCAGAACATACATTCTTATTCCTTATCATAGCAGAAATCTTCCCTTATTAAAAAATCCCGACGGACCACGCGGACCATTGGGAACAATGCTTTATTCCGAGAAACGGATCGGCTGCGCCGTCTCATATTTCGTGTTGCGTGCCGTTCCCCAGCTGTCCATAATCATTATTCGTTCCGTATGCCCACACATCTGCCCGTTCGAGTTGACGGACACATTGCTGCCGGAAGCCGCGACGCAATCGGCCTTCTGATACAGATTGCCAGTCCGGAACGGAACGGATAAATAACCGAAGAAGAGCATTTCCTTATTTTTCGTCAGCAGGATGGCCCCGTTGGAGCCCGCCGTGACGGAAGCATAGGTTGGTTTATCCCAGTCTCCGTTCCGCCTTCCGGCCGCGATGGCCGCCATCTTCGGAAATCCCGGCAGCTGTGCCGCCGCATATTTCTTTTTCTGCACGATATTTTTCCATGACCAGACCGTACCGTCCTTCAGCACCGCATAGCTTCGCAAATTCCCCGCCGCGATCGCCTTCGCTTGGCCTATGTCCAGCTTCCAAATCAAATCCTCGGGCTCAACCTCCTTCGTGCAGCTCAGCAGCTTCGCCCTTTCCTCCGCAGACATCAGGCCATTCGCCAGCTCGAAGCTGCCTTCGCGCTTAATGTCCGTCCAGTAAGTGTGATCGCCCCATTCGACGGACACGTACCGGGCTCCCTCCACCTCCCCCATGGACGTCCTGACAAAGCCCTTCTCCGTCGAACTCGCGAAATGTCACCTGGTTCGCCTATCCATCGCGCTGGAGATAGGCGCCGATGACGACATACTGTCCATCCGGCATGGGCTTGCCGGCATACTCCGGCGCCAATACTTCCACATACAGCGTCCGATCCGGGGCCAAGAAGGCATTGAGCGAGACCGAGCCTCCATCCGCCGCCTTTGCCGCTTCCGCATGCAGCGCTGCCGCCACCGTCCACAGCAGCGCGATTAGCAACCTCAGCGCTAGGGTCCCGCTTCTTTTTCTCTTGCATGCCATTCCGCTATCCCCCGGTATATAGGTATATAGCCACAATTCTTTGTCGGGAAAATATGCCTAACTTATGAGGCGTTAAGCCCCTTCCAAACACATCATTCAGCAGATGGGACTTCCCGAAGTCATCTTGCGATAATATTTCGAGGATGAGACAGGATGCGTTCCCCTTCCCGCTCGACAATCTGGATGAAGATATCGGCGATGCCGGGATCGAATTGCGTCCCTTTATGCTTGCGAATCTCCTCCAGGGCGCAGCGGATATCGGCCTCGGGCCGGTAGATCCGCCTTGACGTCATCGCGTCGAAGGAATCGGCCACGGCCATAATGCGCGCCGCCAGCGGAATCTCGCTCCCCCGCAATCCATGCGGATATCCGGTCCCGTCATAGCGTTCGTGATGGAACAGAATCATGTCGAGAACGCCGTTTTTTTGAAAGCAAGAAATATGCTTCACCATCTCATAGCCGATGACGGGATGCCGCTTAATGACCTCATACTCTTCCATCGTCAGCTTGGACGGCTTGTTCAGAATCGATTCGGGCACGCCTATTTTTCCGATATCGTGCAGGAGGCCGCCGATATAAATATGGCCGCACAGCTTGCGCTTCAGCCCCATCTCTGTCGCGATGCATACGGCATAATAAGCCACATTCTCCGAATGGAAGGCCGTATACGGATCTCTCGAATCCAGCGACTTGGCTAAGGTCAGCGTCAGGTTGAGCGTATTCTCTTTTTCGCGGATGTAATATTTAATGGCAAAAGATATCGATAAAATCGCTAATAAATGAATAAGAGCTTGGGATATAAACACATTGGCACGTGGGAACGGAAAAGGAGCCAACGCGTAATGGAGCCATGTAATCACTGCCGCCGCGAGAAGCTGCAGCAGCGGAATGCGCCAGAACCCGAATCCGGCAAGTACGATATCGACGAGATACCAGACGAACATATCCTGATCCGGGTAGAGGAATCCGTCAATCCATATCGTAAGCGATAAACAGAATACGTACAGTACAATAAACAGGATGGGCCGCTCCCACCACATTTTCAGTAATCTTCTTTGCGCAAAATGAACCATATTCCACCTTATCTCGGGATCCAAGGTTGAGCGGACACGTTCCCGCTCTCCTTCATTGCCTGGCCTTCTTCTCCGTTCGCACGCTGCGTTCCTGATCTCACACCAGGCGATTCCCGAATTGTACTACCTGCTTGTTCATGCCTTCATATACAAAAGCCGCTTGACTTCGCGGGCTTGCACGCGGCCTCCCGGGCCGGAAGCTCATCGAAGAATCGATAACCGCAGCCCATTGCTTCTCCTTCAGCGGCATGGTGATGACTTACCCGATATGCCGCCTGGCGAACTGCTCCTCCGATTCCACTTCGATTCCGTGCCTTCTCAAGAGCGCAGCGGTTACGCCGAGCCCTGCCTTCGCCTTGCCAGCGAATTCTCCATTATAAATCATCGAGCTTCCGCAAGAAGGACTGTATTCCTTGAGCACGACGAGCGTGGCCTTCATCGCTTGGGCCTGTCTCAGTGTCTCCCGGGCTCCTTCGACGTACATGGCGGTCACGTCTCTGCCTGTTCGCTCGATGACGCGGGCCTTCCCGTCCAGGACATCCTCCCCGTCTCCGCCGATAATCTCGGCCGGTTCCCGGGGAGTCGCGAAGCCTCCCAGCAGCTCCGGGCAGGCGGTAACGGCCTTCCCTTCCTCCAGCAGCCTCGCGATGCGATGATCGAGTCGGTGCGTTCCATCATATCTTACTTCCAATCCGGCCAGACAAGCACTGACGATAATCACGTTTCTTCCTCTTTTCTATTCGATTCGAATCTGCAGCTAGCAAGCGCCTATCTATTTTACCGCGACAACTTGCAGGAATAAACAAAAAACCGAGAAAAAAACAGGAGAAAATTCCTGAATTCCGCACGGTCAATCTCTTTTTCTAGTCATGGACGCAGACATGGGGACAAAAAAGAAGCCGAGGGGCCTCTGGCTCAACGCCTGAGACCGTCTCGACTTCCGCCGGCTATGGCTGCTTCGTCACCGTGACGCAAGCAGATGATGCAGAGCCTTCTTATATAAATAGGGGGGCATGCTCTCGTCGCCAATATAACTGAATATGGCCAGGCCATTTTCCAGAGACAGAATCGTCCATGCAATGTCATCCGCCGATAACGCCGTTCCGCCCTTCTCCCTCGACATCAGTTGCCCAATGGACCCTGAAATTTGCGCGACGGATTCCGTGAGCATGCGCGACCATTTGTGGCGCACCGCTTCTTCGCGCATCGCGTACAGCAAAAACTCGATATACAGCATATTCCAGGTCCGGTTTCGCTTCTTCACCGTTCCGAAGCAAGCATCCATCGCGTCAACGAACTGGGAGATGGAATGCTGCCGCTCGATGACTTGCCGAATATTATCAACTTGCAACAGCATCTGCTGCTCCAATATGGCGAGAAAAAGCTCTTCTTTCGACTTGAAATGAGCATACACGGCCCCTTTGCTAAAGCCCGCATGCTCTGCGATTTTATCTACAGAAGCGCCGTGGAAGCCGAACTGGGCAAAGATCTCGATCGCCGACTCGATAAGCAATTGCCGCGTTTCCTGTTTACGTTGTTCCTGGGTTAATCTCCGTCTGCCCATGGTTCTTCCTCCCTCACTTGACAATGATACCACACCCCATTAACATACCACATAGTATATATATTCTAATTCGTATATAAAATAAAATTCATCACAAGGGAGAGGTTCATTATGCGAAGGGCGCTTGACGTTCCACAGCAAGAGCGGACTCGGACGGCCATCTTGGCCCAGACGGTCAAGAGCGGAATTATCATATCCAACCTGATTCCGATGTTCGCCGGGTTGACGTTGGCCTTATATACCTATCATCTGAGCTTGGCGGAGAAGCTGCCGGAAATGATACTGGCCTTGATGGGATCGGTGTTCGTCATGGGCGCGGCCGGAGCCTTCAATAACCTGTATGACCGGGATATCGACTCCATCATGAAGAGAACCAAAAACAGGCCGACGGTGACCGGGGAAATCCAGCCGGCGTCCGTGCTCTGGCTTGGCATCGCCGCTTCTATTCTTGGTCTGGCGGCCTTATATTTGGCCACGCCGCTGGCCGCATTGCTCGGTTTTCTCGGTTTGTTCTTTTACACGGTTCCCTATACGATGTGGAGCAAAAGAAAGACGGTCTACAATACGGAGATAGGCAGCATTGCCGGAGCGATGCCCCCGCTTATCGGATGGGCCGCGATCAATCCGGATCTGGCCCATCCTGCGATTATCGGACTTTTTGTACACGCTGTCATCTGGCAGATGCCCCACTTCTATGCGATCGCGATCCGCAAGCATGAAGAGTACAGGGCGGCGAACATCCCGATGCTTCCCGTCGTCAAAGGCATCCACAGAACCTATATCCAGACGAATCTGTATTTGACGGCTCTCATTTTGGCAAGCTGTCTGTTCTGGCCGCTAAGCCTCGGCCTGATGCTGGTCGCTTTGCTGTCGAGTGTCTCTTGGCTGTTGCTCAGCCTGGTCGGGTATCGAAAAATGGACTCCGAGAGATGGGCCAGATCCATGTTTTTATTCTCGCTTTTTCATATGACCGTTTTGTTCTCCACCGTAATTATCTATTCTTTGATCGGCATATTGCTGTGAGCCCCGATGCATAGGAAAAACTCTGATGCCGCAGATCTTCATAGCTGGCGCGTGACCTTGTCAGCCGTGATTCTGATGGTATCCGCGCTGGCGCGGCAGCGCCATCTTCACCTGGCCGCGTCCCGCTTGAACCATTGGGATGCGGCCGGCATGCGGCTGCCCTTGAAGCTCGTCTACACGCACGCATCGATAACCCTGCAGACGCAGCTTGGCAATAACCTCCCGCAGACTCTTCAGCATTTGCCGCGGAGCATCCTCGTCCGCCCCGGCCGTGTCGCCGCTGTCATGCAGCAGCACGATGGAGCCGGGCTTGATGTTCCGCAGCAGCCTTCGCGTCAACCGCCCCGCATCCGTGCCGCGCATCCAATCCCACCCCATCACGGACCAGAGAACGATCCGGTACGTTTTGCGCAGCAAGAACCAGTCTCCTGCATTCATCATCCCCCATGGCGGCCGATAACAAACGGGGCGTTCTCCGACGAGGCGCTCGACAATATCGGCCGTTCGCTCCACATGCCGCTCCCTCACCTGCCAGGGCGACATCAACCAATTGGGCAGATGCGAATAGTTGTGTATCCCGAGCTGATGGCCTTCGAGATAGATGCGCCTCGTCAAATCCGGATACTGCTCCGCCTTGCTGCCCAGCACGAAAAAGGTGGCCTTCGCCCCATGCTCCTGGAGCAAATCAAGCAGTTGGGGAGTGTACCGCGGATCAGGCCCGTCATCAAAGGTAAGGGCGATCCGCGCCGCAGGCTTTCCTTTTCTTAATACACCAATCCCGCATATTCTCGTTATGATAAATGGGAGCCCCATGTAAAAGACGATCAGCACCAGAATCAACAGCGCTCCGCCAAGCATCAGCTTTGGCATGGAATCACATCTTGGCGGTACCGCTCCAGTAAAGACCGCTTCGTCATCATCAATACCATCGGATTGAGCTTCCCGCTGTTCTGCTTCACTCTTCGCGTGCCGCTTGGATGCATTACCGCCAGCAAGAGGCGAAGATAGTGCGTCGTCGTCCAGCGGAGCCATTTGGACTTCATCGGGTGGAGCTCAAAGCCCAATCCATAAATTATGCCGCGATGGAGCAAGGTGATGCCCGTTAGCGCGGTGACCTTCCCAAGCTCGGGCGTGCCGTCGATGGCCCTGCTGATCTGATGGAGCGCCTCTCGCAGTTGCCGCGCCGTCATCAAGGCGGCCCGATTCGGCCCGTGAGAACGGGACAGCTCCAGCACCTGCCTGTTATCCAGATGGAGCTCCCCTACCCAATCGCCGGGATGCACCCATTGTCCGTCATTGCATTGCATGCTGCGCCCATGATAGCGTCTTACGACAAGCTTGCATATCCCATATTGGGATACGGATACGCTTCTTGCCTTCGTAATCAGATCAAACGCCCGCTCCCACATCATCCATAGACCTTGCACGCATGCTTTTGAAGTTGATGCCAACACACTCAATCCCGTCACCTGTTTCCTTCGAAAATAAGTTCATTTCCCTAGGAGGCCGCCCCCAGCCATTACCGGCTTCAGGCACAGCCCCGTACCCGTTACTCATTTGACGTACCTCTTCCCGGTTACCCCTTTTCCTCGTAACCAGCAATCCGATTCCGCTGAAGCTTGATGCGCCATCTCTCCCCCCCTCCCTGGTTGGTTATCTTACACATCGATATGCTCGATGCGGCGTATCGACAAATCCCTCGTTTCGTTACAACTTCATTATAGGAATCGATGTTTGCTTATTTCTTACTCGATTCTTACAAATTTCTTATGATGCGCCTTGAGAGGCGCGGCAAAAAAAATAAAAAAATGCGATCTATTTCACAGACATGCCGGCCGTCAAGCCGTAAACTAAAAATCAAGCAAGTACTTACTTGACGAATAGAAAGGAGAGCTCTTCTGTGAAACAGACGGTTAGAGAAAAAATGCTGTCGGCCGCCTTGGAAAATATGGCGGTGCATGGATTCAAGGGTACGACAACCAAATGTATCGCCCGGCAGGCAGCCATTAATGAAGCAACGATATTCAAGCATTTCAAAGGCAAAGATGATCTCATTCATGAAGCCCTGGAACAACAAATGACCAGGATCAAAACAAAAATCGACACCTTTTTCCACGCCGACCATGAAAACATTCGCGAACTTCTGCTAGCGAAGATTGATTTTATCCATGAGATATACGAAGAGCATAAAGCGTTCTTCTTGGTCACCATTAGAGAAATGGGCAGCAAAGAGCTGGAATTTATGTATCCTTCGATCTTCGAATATATCACGGAGGAACTTGAAAAAGAGATTGCCAAGATGGCGGACGACTCCATCACCGAGGATGAAATCAGCGGCATCGCGCTCATCGCGAACAGTGTACTGCTCACCCTTATTCTTGAGAAAGTGAAGGCAGAATCTTTTGGCCACCCCGTTCGACTGGATATGAAAAAGGAAATGCTCGTTGAATTTTTGCTTCGCCTCTGGGGCGGATAGATTTCATAAAGAGAGGTGCATTGAATGAAATGGATGGAGAGAACACGGGAGGATATCTTTAAGACGCTTCGGACAAACAAAGAGAACGGACTAAGCAGCAAGCAGGCAGCGGAGATGCTGGCGCAAAAGGGCTACAATGAGTTCGAAGAAGAGAAGAAAGAGAGCATCTGGGCGAAGCTCCTGCATCAATTGTCAGAGGTTACCACGTTAATCCTGATTGTCGCCGCCATCATTTCCACTTATCTGGCGGTAACGGAGGGGCATGACTATGCGGAGCCGATCGTCATCCTCGCCATCGTCATCCTGAATGCGGTGCTCGGCATCCGTCAGGAGGTTAGCGCCGAAAAGGCGCTGGATGCTCTCAAAAATATGAATGCTCCTCTGGCCAAGGTGGTGCGCGATGGCATGCTGCAGCCCATCAGTGCGAAAGAGCTCGTACCCGGCGATATTATCGTGGTCGAAGCCGGAGATATGGTTCCGGCGGATGCCCGTATTATCGAGAGCTCCAACCTGCTAGTCGAGGAATCTGCCTTAACGGGCGAGAGTGTCCCATCGGAGAAAAACGCGAATGCAAAAGTGAAAGCATCCGCCCCGCTCGGTGACCGGGTGAATATGCTCTTCTCCGGCTGCCTGGTCACCAATGGCCGCGGTAGAGCCGTGGTCGTAGCCACCGGGATGGAGACCGAGATGGGCAAGATCGCTTCCCTTCTCAACAATACGAAAAAGAGCAAGACTCCGCTTCAAAATCGCCTCATGGAGCTCGGGAAGAAGCTAAGCGTCGTGGCTGTCGCATCTGGCGCGCTTGTCTTCTTCATTGGCCTCATGCATGGCGAGACAATGATGGAAATGCTGATGACCGCCGTATCCTTGGCCGTAGCGGCCGTGCCGGAGACGCTGCCTGTCATCGTCACCATCACCCTGGCCTTCGGCATTCAGAACATGGTGAAGAAAAACGCCATCATTCGCCGCATTCCGGCGGTGGAGGCGCTCGGCAGCGCATCGGTCATCTGCTCCGACAAGACGGGAACGCTGACACAAAATCAGATGACGATTCAGCGGATCTGGGCGGTCTCTCATGAGCCGAAGGAGGCCGGAGCTGTATTTAATGACGCCGAGAACGATCTTCTCGTCATGTTCAGCCTGGCAAGCAACGCATCCATCGAAGTACAGGATGGAGAAGAGACGGTGATCGGCGATCCGACCGAGTCCGCGATTATTCGCCTCATGCTGAATAAAGGGATGACCAAGGCAGAGGTTGAAGCGAAATATCCGCGTGTGCATGAGCTGCCCTTTGATTCTTCACGGAAGCTGATGACGACGGTGCACCGCACCGCGGATGGTTATATCTCCATCACCAAGGGCGCGTTCGATCGGATTCCGCTGGATCCGAATGCGGCCTGCACGATGCAGCATCAAGCACAGGCGAACCAGGTTCACGATCGATTCGCCGAGCATGCCCTTCGCGTCCTTGCGCTGGGGTACAAGCACTATGATGAGCTCCCTGAGAGGCTGGACGCGGAAGAACTGGAGCAGGGTCTGCGCTTCGCCGGTCTCGTAGGCATGATTGATCCGCCGCGCCCGGAGAGCAAGGCTGCGGTGCAAGCCGCCAAGGATGCAGGAATTAAGACGGTCATGATCACGGGAGATCATATGGCCACGGCATCGGCCATTGCCCGCGAGATTGGCATACTCGAAGACGGAGACCTCGCGATATCCGGCGAAGAGCTGGCGCGCATGTCCGATGAGGAGCTCGCGCGCAAGGTCAAAGATATTGCCGTATACGGCCGCGTGTCCCCGGAGGACAAGATTCGTATCGTCAAAGCTTGGCAGGCCAATGATGCTGTCGTCGCGATGACCGGCGACGGGGTGAATGACGCCCCTGCGTTGAAGGCTGCGGATGTCGGCACGGCTATGGGCATCACCGGAACAGATGTGGCGAAGAGCGCTTCGGACATGGTATTGACCGACGATAACTTCGCAACGATTGTCGATGCCGTGGGGGAAGGAAGACGCGTCTACGAAAATATACGCAAGACGATCTACTTCCTGCTCAGCTGCAACTTCTCTGAGATCATGATCATGATTATTGCGATTCTGCTCGGTTGGGGAGCGCCGGTCATCGCGATTCAATTGCTCTTAATCAACGTCGTCGCTGACGGGATTCCAGGCTTCTGCTTGAGCCGCGAGAAGATGGAGCCAGATGCGATGCGGCAGAAGCCAGTCGCGAAGAATGCCGGCATCTTCTCGAATGGCTTGGGCAAGAAGATTGCCTTTCAAGCAACGGTTTACACGATTCTGACGTTAATTGGCTTCTATGTAGGGAACTTTGTACAAATCTCTGATCAAATCGGGCCGTCCTACGAAGTGGGACAGACGATGGCCTTTGTCATCCTCGGCTGGTCCTCTGTCGTTCATATTTTCAATGTGCGCAGCAACACCTTGTCGATTTTCACGATCGGGTTCATGTCCAACCGGCCATTGTTCTGGTGCGCGATGCTCTCACTGGCGATTGTATTCGGGGTAGCCGCGATCCCGGCGCTGATGGACATCTTCCACCTCGTCCCGCTGAGCTTGGCCCACTGGGCTCTGGTTGCGGTGCTGTCCGTCATCCCGCTCGTCGTGGTCGAGCTGATCAAGCTCAAGAAGCGTGCGCGGCGAAGAGCAGCGCAAGCCTAGATTGGAAATGCAGGGCGGCCCGGGGCCGCCCTGATTCGTTCCCTCTCCTCTAACGGAAAGAGCGAGAGCAAAATGCAAAAAACACAGAGACCCTCATCTCATATGAGGGTTGTCAGCGTTTTTTTAGCGAATTCGCGTACTCATTCATGGACGTGGCCTCCTCGTGTTTCAAGGATCTTCGCCACACATATCCATCTGCCTGTTAAGTCTTGATTTTCTTTTGAAACAAAAAAAGAGCGGACTATCTTTTCGATAACCTGCTCTTGTGCTTGATTATGGTTTCCGCGCCTTATCTTAATGACATTGACCCTCATCTCTGTGTTTTTCCGCTTCCCTAGGCGTTATGTTTTCACCTTTTCCAGATAGAAATACACCAACCCCATAAAGATGCTTCCCCCGATGATATTGCCTAAGGTAACGGGGATTATATTATGCACCGAGGGAGATGCCGGGCCGCTGCTCCATGATCAAACAGCTTCGGCCCGTCCCCCTTGAGACTCATGGGGATAAAAAACGCCATGCAGACCAGCCAATTGCACAGGATGGAACGAAGCAGATACTGGAACTTGCCGGAGTCCCACGCCGCCTTCTTTTTTAATGCCAGGGCCTCAACCTGATCTAATACATGCCGCTGTTCCATAACCTGCTCCCTTAACCTCATTCTTTCCCTGATATATCCCATACGTGCATATCCATTCATGCAAGCCGGATCTAACCCGGGCTTCGCTCTGCGGGAATGCCGCCTGCCCAGCCGCATCTAATGTACTGTTATCGCCCCATGCCGCAGTCGGAGGGAACTCGGATGCTGCACGGCAGCTCCGAAAGCGGTACTTCTTCTCTAGGCTGACACATCGTCGCCTCGATCATGATCGGGATGACGAATTTGACAATAAGCTCAAGGCACCAATCGATCTGCACCTCGATAGATAAGCTGTCCGTTACTCTTGCGGCACAATGGATGTCGAACATCCGGGAAGCGATGTTGGATTCGTCCAGCGGATTCGGCAGACAGAGCGCCACCTTTTTGTTGTTCCGCGCGGTGAGCGGGAACGCGCATTGCTCCCCTGTTCCCGGTTCCGTTAATGTAAGGAGCACCTGGACAGTACAAGCGGTCAGAACGATGCCGGCCTGCGGACCGATATCCGGCAGCGGCAATCGCTTGACGATCGCGAGGCTGCATGCTTCCGTCGACGGAACAACGGAACAATTCACGAGAACATCGCGGCCGCTCGCCTTGACTGCCTCTATGAATGCCCTGCAGTCCTCCGGAATGGTCTCTTCCACGATAACCCCGGTACGGGTCACCACCCAATCGAACAGCTTGCTGGCCGCAATGCACTCCAACAGTCGAACCACGCGGGTCGTAAGCGCCGTTGTCACGGGAGCCGCATTATCCGCCTGTGCCGTGGCCGTGTTCGTGATGGTCCCTTCCATCAATGGAATCACCGTAATTATGATCGTCCGCTCCTGCTGCGCTTCCAGCGTTCCCAAGAAACAAGTGACGGTCTGCCCTAATGCGGAACAGGTACCGCCTTCGGACTCCACGCTGACGAACTCCACCATGGGAGGAAGAACATCCTGGACGATGACATTATCCAGATCGATCAGGCCAAGATTAGCGACACTGATTGTATACTCCAGTCTATCGCCTACAATCGCCGGATCTCTGGATGCTTGCTTCGAGATGGCCAACGGCTGAATGACCGTGACATCCGCGGTCGTCACTTCGGGATTGATAATGTTATCGGCCGTAACAATCGCTGAATTCGTTAACGTGCCGACGGCAAGCACTCTGGCCTCCATCGTCACATTCGCGCAGCCGCCGGGAGGAAGCGAACCGAATCCCACGGTTACGGTTCCGTCTCCCTGCACGAACGAACCTTCCGAGACCTGGACGGACAGGAGCTCTACTCCTTCAGGCAAGGTGTCGGTGGCGACCACATTCACCGCCGTTGTCTCCCCCCTATTGCATACCGTAATATGGAATACGACTTCGTCGCCGAGATGGACAAGATCGGGCTCGGCAAGCTTCTCTATCGTAAGGGAAGCGGGAGCAAGCGGATTGACGGTCGTGTCGATCGAGGTCATGACGGCGGCGGTTTCATTGGAGGTGGCGGTAGCTGTGTTCGTGATTACACCGGCGGCGGTCGGGATAACCGATATGGTGATGATCTCGGATTGGCCGGGGGCAAGGTTGCCGATCGTCGCGGTCACCGTGCCGAGCACCTCCACGACCGTCCCCTGCGTCGTCTCGGCGGATACAAAGGTGACGCCCGCCGGCAGAACATCCTCTACCACCACTCCGGTCAGCACTTCCGCCGTTTCGTTCGACACGACCAGCGTGTAAATAAGCTCCTCATTCACCGTAGCCGGGTCCGGCCCTGCAGCTTTCGATATCACTAATTCCAGTATCGGCTCTTCGATGACGACCGTTTCCGTCGTGGCAGATTCAGGAGCCGTCTGGTCCGAAAACGTTGTGGCGGTGTTCAGGAGGAGTCCGGTCACCACAGGCCTTACGACGATGATGATCTGCACCGTATCTCCCGGAGCCAATGAACCGATGTCATTCGTGATCACGGTTCCGTCGAATACGATCGTTCCTTGATCCGATTCGGCGGATACGAATACGGTTCCCGGAGGAAGGGCATCGGTCATAACGACATTCGTGGCCGTGCTCCCCCCAATATTCGACACAAACACAATATATACGAGCTCCGAATTGACGGCGACGGTAGAAGGAAAAGCCAATTTCTCGATTTCCAGAACAGGAGGCGGCAGAGGCACAATCGTAGTGACTGCGGTTGAAGAGATGAGCCCCGTTTGGCTTGCTTGCGCCGAGGCCGTATTCGATATGAGTCCAACCGACGCAGCCAGCACGGTAATATTTACAATGACGCTCTGTCCGACCGGAATCGTCCCGATATCGACGGTTACCGTACCGGCCGCGAACGATGCCGTCCCTTGGGTTGTTTGCACCGATTGGAAGATGACCCCGGCCGGCAGCGGATCGGTGAGCACCGTATTCTCAAGCGGGGAATCGCCGTCGTTGCTGACCACGATGGTATATACGATTTCCTCCCCTACGGTTACCGTGTCGGGGAATGCGGATTTTTCGAGCAATAAGGAAGGGGGAATGTTATCGATCTGAATGGCCAATAAGTTGATCGTGTATCCGTCCCCGTTCGTTCCGAATTGGAGCGCGGCCGATGTTTGGCCATTGACGAGTCTGGAAAGTATGCTGACGTTGGCGATATCCCATCCTTGCCGATTGCCGTCGCTTATGTTCGAGCCTGGCTGACCGGGTATCGGGTTGCGATCCCCGAATGTGGCAGTCATATTGATAGTGCCGTTATCATCATAGATGAGAGATTGGAAAAAGTTGTTTGTAAAGCCATCCGGCTGCGGAATCGTCACCAGATTGTTCGGATCGGGGCCGAATCTTACAAAGTCGCCGGTAATCGATGCATCCCCTTCTTGCGCGCTAACGAGAAGCCGTCCGTTAATGGGACCGACTGACGGGGTTTGGAAGTTCCCGATCATTTCCGTGACCGGAGGAGATACGGCCTGGATGGGGACGTTCCCCAAATAGAGATTCATGCTGCGGAAAGGCAAAGCGGGATTCACATAGACAACGCCAAGCGTCCAACCGGCGAAGCTCGTCGTATTCGGGTCCGGGACGAGCGTGCCCACAATTCGGCCTGCACCGTAAGTGCCTGCACCGCCTCCGGCGACCAGGGCCGTAACGTTCGCGGATCGGATATAACCGAGATCCCCTTGAACATTCACGGCATAATTAAAAAAGGTCTCTGGGTTCACATTGAACATGCCCGCCGGCGTGTTGAAGCGTACGGGATCATCTAATCTTGCCGATAAATCTTCGCCGCCTGGCGCGTTAATAAGATACGTCCCGCCCCATACCAATTCGGCATACACCACCGTGCTGCCTGGAGGGAGAACTAACTCATTTGTGGAAAAGTTCATAGCGTACATATTCGTCGTTCCCCCGCCGGTAGCCGGACTGGAAGGAACCGAACCGCATACCGAGTCGGGGTTGTTGATGATAAAGGAGCCGATCGCGTCAGCCGTACCCGGTGTGCACGCTGGAGAAAATCGGGAGGCGCGGCTAATTCCGAGCGAGTTGCCCGTGAATGTAATCGCACCTCTCGTAATCGTACTGAAACGTAAAATGAACGGCATTGGCCTACACATCCTTATAGGGCTGAAATGATGTGCATTATCTTATTCTGGACATTTGCCGATGGTTCATTGTCACCTGCTGCTCATGGCTGGTCATGATGTCTCCGGTTGGAATCATACAAGCAGGTTTATCAACAGGCCGATGGAAGTGGAACGTTTTTCCTGGGGGAATGTTTTATTCGTCATATTGGAACCAGCTCATCGTGACGGGTGAGACATAGGTCTCGATCAGGTTCGCCACAGTAAACAAGACGGCCATTAAGCCAAGCAGCGCCGGGATTGTACGCCATTCCTTCTTCCAATCAACCGGTTGCTTGGTGCGTACGTATCGAAGAACCCAGCTAAAGGGCTTCAAGCCTATGGTACGGCCGGAACCTCAAAGCTGCCATGGGGAGCCAACGCCGCGATAATTGCAGCCGCAGAATAATGAGAGGCAGACAGCATAACGAGATAACCGGGCATACGCCCGTTGAAGAGAGTCAGCAGCACGGCAGGAACGGATAAAAGAATCCCGCTGGCTGCAATGAGAAGACCTGCACCGATATTGTTCGCCGCAAATCTGGTACCATTCGTAATCGAACCCGGTGATCAGATTGGAATTATCGACATGAATCTGCGATGCGGTTGAAAGTTTACCGGTTCAAAGACTTTATGTTTTCACCTTTTCCAGATAGAAATAGACTGCCCCCATAAAGAAGCTTCCCCCGATAATATTGCCGAAAGTGACGGGAATCAGATTATGCAGGGCTCCGTATACGGAGATGCCGGGCCGGTGTTCCATGATCAAGGCGATCGCAAATGAGGTCATATTGGCAATGCTGTGCTCGAATCCGGAAATAAAAAAGCAATACACAAACAGAATCATCGCAAACAGCTTCGGCCCATCCCCCTTGAGGCTCATCGGGATGAAGAACGCCATGCAGACCAGCCAATTGCACAGAATGGCCCGAAAAAATAGCTGAAGAGCGGGAGCATCCATCTTATGCGCAACGACATCATAGAAAAAAACGTTGCTGTGCGGCTCGCGGAATAACCCGGTGCCCCATAGGAGCGCGGCGAAGAGGAGCGCGCCAATCAAGTTTCCCCCATAACTGGCGCCCCACATCTTCAGTACGTCTCCCCAGGTCGTCGATCCGCGCAGCGCAGAAAAGGTAAAGTAAAACGTATTCCCCGTGAACAAATCGCCGCCCGCGTAACCGATCAAAATAATAGCGGCGCCAAATGTCACAGCAGCCGCTGTATAGGCAAACGGCGAGGCCCCTTCGTCGAACAGATTGCCTGTCTTGAACGCAACGACAATGCCGAACCCGATAAACATGCTTGCCAGGATGGAACGGAGCAGATACGGGAACTTGCAGGAGTCCCACGCCGCCTTCTTTTTTAATGCCAAGGCCTCCACCTGATCTAATGCATGCCGCTGTTCCATAGCCTACTCCTTAATCCCTTTAGTTCCCTGTAGCATGCCTCTAAGTAATATCTCCCATACGCGCATATCCATTCATGCAAGCCGGATCTAACCCGAGCTTCGTTCTACGGGCATGCGGCCCCCAAAACCGCATCTACTTTACGGTTATCGTCCCATATTCACTGATGAGCTCCAATTTATGTGCGGCTTCCCCAATGGTGCCTTCTTTTGCTGTTTCCGAGCTCCCGTTCTCTTTGAAGCCATCTAAATCAACGCTTATATCCGACGAACCGCTGTGCGCGGCAAGCCTTAATGACACGGGAGCCGCTCGATAAGAAACCGCGATATCTCCTGATTTGGTTTCTATACGTAATGACTTCCCTTCTTGCATCTCTTGGAGTGAGACTTCACCATCTGTTGAAGTAATGGTCATCTCAGGACTAGTCACACCGGTAATATAGCTGCCACCGCTAAGGGAGGTTATTGTTAATTGGTTGAGCAAGCTGTCTTTCAAGTTCAATTCCCCGTCTCTGGATGTAAATTCACCCTTATCTGCGGATAGTCCTTCCATCATTTCCGTGCCGGAATCATTGGAAATAACGAGGTTTGCGGCCGTTACATCCTTCATCTTGATGTCACCCGCGCCATTATGCAATGTAATCGAATCTACCCCACGATCGGGGATGGATATATAGATAGTGCCTTTCTTGCCAAAACTGAAGCCCCCCATTCCCCCTTGATCTTGCTGGGTAATTACAATTTTCTTCCCGTCATGGAGAATGGTCACAGGGTCGCTATTCTTGTCTTGCCGCTTTCCTTCACAAGCGATGGTGATTTGTCGGGATTCCGTATTTTTGAACTCAATATCCCAAGAATCATTGTTCATTTCGATTGCCTCAATGCCGTTTGCCTCGAAGGAAATTTTATTTTTAAAGTCCTGCATCCCCACTCCCTGGCAGCCAACCGCTAACCCGCCAACGGCAACCAAGGCAAGCGAAGCAAAAATCATTTTTTTCAACGCGAATCCCTCTATTCATTTGAAATGGATTTATATTGCCACATCGTTTTTGTCCACTTTATAAAAAGAAAGATAGCCGATGAGAAGGCCGAGCAGACATAGCGCAATCGGGATTCCTATGAATTGGAACAAACTGATCGGGCTCCCCCCGTCAGACACCGTGGCGTTAATCACGAAGCCGATGACGACAGCCGAGGTAATGGTGGAAGCGGCCGATTTTTTTCTCATGCCAAAAGATAAAGGAACCAGGCTGATTCCAGCCATCATAAATGCGTGCATCAACGTTGCCGGAACGGCCGCCGCCATGTCATCGATACGAACAGGCGCTTCAAATAAACCTATCATCGGATTTAAGAAAAAAGTGAGTATATTGATGATGACCGTAGTCAGGATGATGCTAAAAAAACAGAACCCAAACACAATGGCTAACTTGGCTTGAATGATTTTTTTCCGTGGCCGCGGATACGTAAACAGCACTTGAATCATGCTGCTCTTGTATTCCTCAATCACTAGACGTGACAAGATAACGCTTGAGAAAATGAGATATACGATTCGAATCAAAATATTCGTTAAAGACATGAAGGCGGCATAATCCGGAAACATGGGCTCGCCTTCACCGTGAGAGCCCCGTGCCATCAGCGCAACGGCAGCGAAAATGGCCACAATACAAATGGCTAAGCCTTTCAAATAACTGGATACGTTACTTTTTTCCCATTCTAGTCTTATCAGTTTAAGCATATCGAGTGCCTCCATGAATCAGATGGATGAAATATTCTTCTAACGAGCCGGGATGTTGTCTGCGGATGGTCTCCATCTTTACTTCTTTTAATAATTTGCCATGATGAATGACGCCAATCGTATCGGCGAGAGATTCAATTTCGGACACGATATGACTCGAAATGAAAATGGTAGTTCCGTATTTCTCTTTTAAAAGCAAGAGAAGCTCGCGAATCTCCTTCATTCCGATAGGATCCAGTCCATTAGTAGGCTCGTCAAGAAGGAGAATCTCCGGTTTCGTCACAAGCGCCCGCGCAATCCCTAACCGCTGCTTCATTCCTAAAGAAAATTCATGTATCTTTTTATTCTCCACTCCGTGAAGACCTGCGATCTCCAGCGCTTCCCTGATCGCGGTCTTATCGCGATACCCCGCGTATTCACAATGAAATTCCAAATTTGCCTTTGCCGTTAGCCGGTCATAAAACACGGGATATTCAATGATGCTGCCTATCCTTTGTAAGTATTGATAAGACGTTGGCAGAACCGGCTGATTGAATACTTTGATTTCACCGGAAGATGGCTTTACTAGATTTAATATCATTTTCATGATGGTTGTTTTTCCAGCTCCGTTCGGGCCTAAAAACCCATAAATTTCTCCCCTGCCGATATTCATCGTCACATTCGAGATCGTTTCCGTGCCCTTGAAGGCTTTGCTTACTTGATGGATTTGAATGACGGGTTCCACTCCGAGTCCCTCCCGATTTCGTATTGATGTGCTACACTAAGCTTAAGGAATGAAAGTAAAATCAAAGTAAACGCTGCGGAAAATGCCCGTAACTTTTTTGGATAGGATGTAAGATAGAAAATGAATTGGCAGGATAAGATTGAAGCGAGGGAAGAGCACAATGGAATCTGCACACATCTTGGCGGTCGATGATGAAATCGGAATTTTGAAGTTATTGGAGATCACGCTCAGGAAAGAGAACTTTACTCATATCGACACCGTATCCACGGGCAAAGGCGCGTTGGAGCGCATCAAAGAAAAAGCATATGATATAATTTTGCTCGATATTATGCTTTCGGATATAAGCGGTTTTGAATTATGCACCGAGATGCGGAAGCATACAAATGCACCGATTATTTTTATTAGTGCGCGTTCTACCGATTTCGACAAACTAACGGGGCTGGGCATCGGCGGAGATGATTATATTACCAAGCCTTTCAATCCGTTGGAGGTTGTTGCTCGCATCAAAGCTATCCTTCGCCGTCAAAGGCTGGTTGAGCATTCACATCAACAGAACACGGTATACGATTATGGGTACTTCGCTTTTCATCCGGACTCGGCAACGTTAACCGTGAAGCATCAACCTGTAGATTGCACGGCCAAGGAGCTGGAGCTGCTTCATTTTTTTTGCAGACATCCCAATCATATCTTCACGACGGCTCAGCTTTACGAGCGGGTGTGGGGAAATGAGGTGTTCGGGGAAGAAAAAACGGTCACGATCCATATCTCCAAGCTGCGAAAAAAACTCGGGGACGATACCCGCAAACCAAAAATCATTGTGAATTTGCGAGGAATCGGTTATAAATTCATCCCCCCGAATGAGGCGCTCCTATGCGAATAAAAACTAGATTCACTGTTCATCTCGCCTTAGGACTTATTCTGTGGATGCTTGGGACGGGCTTCGTCATTATCGCGTTGCGTGAAGGCCTTCTGCCGCTGCTCGATATCCATGTCAGTCCAGATGATGAAGGATTTCTCGTTGGATGGATTTTTGGGATCAGCACGCTGCTTTGCATTGGCCTGTTCGGGTGGTATTTTGGCGGTCCGCTCGGATTCGTCATGGCATGGATTCATCAGCTCTCGCAAGACAACTACCGGCAGCCAGCCGGATTGCCTCGCATTTATACCCGCAAAGGGAAGCTTCGCATGCGATACCGTCTCTATCAGGAGGTACTCCAGCACCTCCAATCCTTGGGTGTCACCTTGCAAGCGAATGAAGTCGAGAGAACCAGAATCGAACAAGCCAAACAGGATTGGATTGCGGGGATTTCCCATGATCTGAAAACGCCATTAACCTATATCAAGGGCTACTCCACCCTGTTATTAAATGATCAGTATGAGTGGTCGAAGGAAGAGGCGATTTCTTTTATTCGGGAGATTGATGACAAAGGAAAGCATATGGAAGACTTAATTCAAGATCTAAGCCTTGTCATCCAGCTCAATCGCGCTGACGGCACGCTGCCCTTACAGAAGACGAACCAGGATATGGTTGAATTTACGAAAAGGGTGGTCGCCGATATCAGCAATAATCCGCAAGCAAGCAGCTATCATCTTCATTTTGAAACGGACACGCCTGTCATTTATGTTCAGTTTGATCCGAAATACATGCAGCGCATCCTGCAAAATCTATTAATGAACTCCATTATCCATAATCCTGAACCTGCGGATATCTATGTCCAGCTTGCGGACAAAGGGGACCATGCCGCTATCCGGATCATGGATAACGGCGTTGGCATGCCGGCTTCTACGGTAGAACATCTGTTTCAGCAATATTACCGCGGCACCACCACGGATTCCTCCTCCGATGGGACCGGATTGGGGATGGCCATTGTCTACAAGCTGATTCAAGCCCAGGACGGCACTATTACGGTCGAGAGCAAGCCTTCGCAAGGAACCTCGTTCGAGATTAGGCTGCCGAAAAAAGGACGATTATAAAAAAGGAAGGGGGGTACCGGACTTTTATTCCGATATCCCCCCAGATCATTGGACACCTCTTCTTATAGACCAAACATGTTCCTTCGTTTCCCTGCCTGTGTTTAACACGATATACCCTTTAGGCCAGTGATGGGGGGATCGAAAAAGCGCTAATTCAAACGAAATATCCGTAGCACTTTACAAAAGTCACTTCAAGCCGCCAAAAAGTAACCGCTCTAAAAGGGGAGCTTGTAATATTTTTATTTTAGATCTTGCTGAACTTACTATGTGACCGGGAAATTAAATCTGAAATCCCAGTTTGATTGTTGTCCTCTTTGAATTTTTGCAGTAATATTAATCCCTACGGCATAACCTAACCCGTATTTCAGAATCGGAGTCCATCCATAATTTCTAACCAATTCAGTCCCCGAATCCTCAATGTTTATTGTCTTATCCTGTTTAGTAATATTCTTCATATCAGGATAACCAACACCATTTTGTGCTATTTGCATTTGTTTAAACGAAACTTTATAAGAAGAGTCATTAATTTCAAATCTATGGCTAACTTTGTCGATTCCCACAAAGTTAAATCCGTCCTTGTTTGTTGTAGTAATATAGATCGTTAACTTTTTCAGTTAAAGCACTCTTCACTTGTACATTTAGGAGTTCTCCAGTTGCCTCATTGGGAAGTATCCCATCTCCATTCAAGAAATTGATAAGACTGTGCTCACTAGGGACAATTCGTTCATTTTTGTTGTAAGTCTTTATAATCTGAAAATTTTCAAAGCCTTTTACAGAAATGATTTCAGTTGCGTTTTGGTTTTCACTTGCGTTTGCGATTGTTCCAATGCCCAATGATGTGACCATAATAAGTAAGCTTAGAACAGAAACGAGAAATTTTCTTTTTTTCACAAAGAAACCTCTATCTGTTTATTTATGGTAAAAATGTATTATATAATAAAATACAAGCACAGCACACACCTTCCTCTGTTGACCATTCAAGAAATCATCTAGCTTTGATGTACAGCACAAACTAAGTTTCCTCACACTTGATTCGATATTTTAGATAGGTGAGTGAAATATTTTTTAGAACTAACTGATCCTAAAAAGGCTTAGTCGTTATGGGTGTGGCTGGGTGCTCTAAATCACCGACCCTTCTCAAGTTGTTTATGATATGTCTTATGATATAACTAGTGAAGGGATTGGTCCTCAGCTAAGTGGATCGTCAACTTCTTCGGATAAAAGTGGTAAGACATCAGCTTTAACAAACAATACAATTTCAACGTCAATTAGTATGTATAGATTGCCAGAAGAAGGTAAGAAAATTACAGTCACGATTAAATGGAATAGTGATAATCAGGAAAAGATAATACTTATCCCTCAGTAAACTTCAAATAACAGGTTAACCTGTTCGGAAAAGAAAATGAACAAATACCAGATTCACTATTTTACAAAGAACACTAGTCAACGTAGTTCATCGTGACGGGTGAGACATAGGTCTCGATCAAGCTCGCCACAGTAAACAAGACGGCCATTAAGCCAAGCAGCGCCGCGATTGTACGCCATTCCTTCTTCCAATCAACCGGTTGCTTGGTGCGTACGTATCGAAGGACCCAGCTAAGGGGCTTCAAGCCTATGGTACAGGCCAATAGGATCGCCGGAACCTCAAAGATGCCATGGGGCGCCAACGCCGCGATAATTGCAGCCGCAGAATAATGGGAGGCAGACAGCATAACAAGATACCCGAGCATAAACCCGTTGAAGAGAGTCAGCAGCACGGCAGGAACGGATAAAAGAATCCCGCTGGCTGCAATGAGAAGACCTGCACCGATATTGTTCGCCGCAATCTGGTACCATTCGTAATCGAACCCGGTGATCAGATTGGAATTATCCACATGAATTTGCTTTCCAATGAATAGACTGAGCGCAATGCCTGCGAAGAACCAAATTGCCGCGGCCCGGATCAGTTTCTTTTCATCATGCCAAATCTTCTTCCAAAAGGTTCGCAACATAACCCGCTCCCTTCTTCTGCCATAGATTGTAATCAAGTACATCATATGTCGAAAAACGTGCATGCGTGCTAGATTTAAGTACGTCGAAGTTATCAACTCTAGCAGCAGACCGATGCGGTTGAAAGACAAACTTCCGCGAAATACTGCAATCGCGGGAGTTCTTTGTCTTGTTTATCCATATTTACAATACGAAAGAAATTTGGAGAGGTGCGACTGGTCTTCCAGAGCCAGGTCGCCATTTTTTTGAGGTTCATGGCAGCAAAAACTCGCTCTATTGTTTCTTTCCTCTGTGCATAACTCCATTTGTTTTCATCTGTATGGCGAAGGTGATCCGCCTCGTCCTCACCGTATACTCTCATCTCATCGTCGAAGATGCAGTGAACTCGCAAATAGCGGAAGGGGCACACCCTCTCCCCATGCCGCAGCTGATCCAGAACATCGGCATGCAAGCCTCCTTGGCTTTGCCTATCGTGATCAACGGCTTCCACGTATGCCGGATCGTTTTGTCGGGGACGGAGAGGTCCACTTCTCAGGCGTACTTCTCCTGCCCCGAGAATATCATCATCCGCTGCACCAAGCGATTGGCTGCGCTGCAAATACGGATTGATGATCCTCAGCGCGCTGGATGAATTGAACGCCAAATCGGTGGCCGATGGCTTTTTCATCTACTCCACCAAAGCTGCAGTATCTCCCGCCACTCTAGTCATCTGCTCCACCAATGCTGCAAAAATGCAGCAATTTCATTGACACGAGGTTGCGAAAATAAGATTGCTGCAAAAATACAGCAATTCCCCTACGGCAAGGCATATATAGCGTTCAAAATGGAGAAATAATGTAATTTTGCAGGATTTTCTTGGAATTTAGCCTCTTGAGGTTAAAAATGCTGCGCCTGTGCAGCATTTTCAAGCGGGGACTAGCTTGCTTCTCGCAGGGACCAGCTTGCTTCAAGCGCGGACCAGCTTGCCGTAACCTAACCTGTTCTGCCTCCCCCGGCCCCGCCCTTCCTAAGAAAAAAAGACTGTCGACAGGACTTTGTCGACAGTCTGGCGCACCCGATAACGGGTGCGCATCGTACCGCAAGACTCGTGAATGCCTTACAGTACAACGGCAAGGTTGCTCAAGCCTGCGTCTACAAGGAATAAAATTAAATCTTTGACAGGCTCAAGCGCGGGAGGAACGACGCCGTTAAGGATTCCTTCCAGAACCTGCTGTGCCTCAGCGAGGTTAATTCCCAAGATAGAAGCGATTTTGAATAACGCCATGTTATCACCTCCTCTTGCCTTGCTGAGATTACTATATTCGGGGGTTGTCTCTTCGGACCCTGAAACTATGAAAATCAAACGAAATTACATATTTTCATGGATTGCCGTACTTAAAAAATGGAGGGACAAAATGACAAATGCTGCAAGTGACTCTTTGAGATAGGGCTGCTTTTGACCGATCAGCGCATGTCATCACGGGGAATGATGCATCGCAAAAAGGACTGCTCATAAGTAGATGAACTACGATGAGACAGCCCCTCGATTTCACATCATATTCAAAATGGTAAAGAAACGAATCCCTTCTCCTCATCCTGGCATGATATCTTCATGCTACTCTACCGGAATGCGCAGGGATACTTTTTTGCCGCCATAGGTAAAGGTAATGACGGCCTTGCCTTTGCTCACTGCGGTAATCGTGCCCTGACTGGCGGTCGCTTTGCCATTCGACTTGGACTGGGCGAGCGACGTTACATCGCTGCTGTTTCCGCTGGTATACACGGCTTGTACCCGATAAGTGGTCGTTTGATAAGGAGCCAGCTTCGGGTTCGATGCCGTGACCGTCAGCTTCTGCAGCTTAGGCGTGACCTGAACGGGGATTTCAAATGTGCGATCGCCGTAAACGCCGACGATTTTCGTCGTCCCTTCCTTCAACCCCTTTATGCTGGCGCCTGCCGCTTTGGCGATTTGCGCGTTGTCGGATGTCCAGGCCACCTTGCTTGCAAGCGACACCTTTTTCCCGTTGGAATAGGTGCCGATTACTTTGATCGGCTTAGAAGCTCCGGCCCCGACGACGAGAGACGCAGGCTGCACCTCGATGCTCGCCAGGCTCTCCTGCAAGGTGACTGGAAGGGATACTCCTTTTCCTCCATAATACAGTTTCACGCTGGCACGCCCCGGCTGGCCTGCCGCGGTAACTGTGCCGTTGCTCGCTTGAATGCCTTTGCCGGCCACTTTCGCCGTCACCTGCGAGGTCACATCCACCGTTCGCCCGCCTTCATAGACCGCCTGAACGGAATAAGCGGCCGCTTTACCGGGAGTCAGCACCAGTTTCGCAGGCGTTACGGTTAGTTTTTTAATCTTGGGCGTAATCTGCACGGGAATGTTGAACGGCTGCTGGCCTAACACGCCCGTAACGGTCGTACTGCCTTCCGCCACTCCCTTTATCGTTCCGCCGCTAACCCGCGCAACCTGATCATTTCCGGATTTCCATTGGATTTTCGTTCCGATGGATACTTTTTTTCCATTGGAGTAATAACCCGTTACTTTAATCGGCTGAGAGGAGCCCGCGCTTATGGTGACGGAAGACGGCTCCACTTCATACTTCACGAAATCCTCTTCTATACGAACGGGAACGGTAACCTTCTGATTGCCGTACGTGCCTGTCAGCTTCGCCGAAGCGCCATATCTGCCGCTCACCTTGCCTCCGCTGATCGTCAACACATCCGAACTGGGCTGCCACGTGACGGATCCGGTCACATCCTCGATTCTGCCGTCCTTATAGAGGGCGTTCACCTTGGGAAGATCGGCTTCCTTGCCAATGACGAGATATAATGACTTGGATGCGGCCTTCAATTTAAATGACGCCGCCGCGGCATTGCTCTTGGCTTGGATGCTAGCCGGCCACGATACGGCAAGGATAAGTATCGCACACACAACGAGCAAGCCAGAACCGAAGCGGCCTTTTCCTGATTCAAATACGGACTTCATAAGTTACTCCTTTCAACTGCCTGACTGTATCTTTTCGATGCCTTATTCCGATACTTAAGGATTAAACTATGTTTCTTCCGAATAGTTCATATGATCGAGATAGGCTCTACTTCTTATAACGGCTATTGATGGGAAAAAGTGTTGCTTTTTTTGAAAATATCGACCCGCAACGGCCTCAAGACTATCGTCAAACTCGTCACTTCACAGTATGCTTTACTTACGAATTGTGAAAATTTGAACAATTTGGACTATTGATTTGTGAAAAAAATCACAGTAGACTGTATGTGTGAAATAAATCACAACAAAATTCAACAATTTTGGTTACTTAGACTTGACTCCCAAGGAGGAATTGCGATGAAGATTGCAGTGATTGGATGTACCCATGCCGGAACCGCAGCGGTGGTCAATGCGGCCAAGCTGTACCCCGATGCGCGGGTTACCGTTTACGAACGCAACGACAACATATCGTTTTTATCTTGCGGTATCGCTTTGTATGTGGGCGGCGTCGTAGAGAATCCGGAAGGGCTCTTTTACTCCTCCCCGCAGCATCTGGCCGATTTGGGCGTCGTCACCCGCATGCGTCATGAGGTCCTCTCGGTCGATACGGATGCGAAAACCATTCAAGTGCGCAACCTGCTCACCGGAGAGGAATTCAAAGATGGTTTCGACAAGCTGATTGTTACGACGGGATCCTGGCCGGTCATTCCACAGCTTCCAGGCATGGAGCTTGGCAACATTCTGCTGTGCAAAAACTATGAACATGCCAACACCATCATCGCAAAGGCAAAACAGGCGAATCATATCACGGTGGTCGGTGCGGGATATATCGGCGTAGAGCTTGTGGAGGCGTTCCAGCAAAGCGGCAAACAGGTGACGCTGATTGACAGCGCAGACCGGATTTTGAACCGTTATCTGGATACCGAATTCAGCGGCCGGATCGAGGAAGCGTTCCGCGGCAAAGGCATCGATCTTGCGCTTGGGCAGACCGTGAAAAGTTTTGAAGGCAAGGACGGCCTGGTCAACCTCGTCATCACCGACAAGGGCGAAATCGAAACGGATATGGTCATTCTTTGTATCGGATTCCGCCCGAATACACAACTGCTTCAAGGTCAGGTGGATATGCTGCCGAATGGCGCGATCATCGTGGATGAATATATGCGAACCAGCAAGCAGGACGTGTTCGCCGCCGGCGACAGCTGTGCCGTGCATTACAATCCTACCGGCAAGGCGGCTTACATTCCGCTGGCCACCAATGCGGTGCGGATGGGAATGCTGGCGGCCCGCAATCTGATGGGGCCAACGACAAAATACTTGGGCACGCAGGGCACGTCGGGCCTCAAAATATACGATCTCAACCTTGCTTCGACGGGACTTACCGAAGTCGCATGCGCCGACGAGAAGATGAATGCCGAAGCGGTTACGGTAACTGACGCCTATCGGCCGGAATTTATGCCTACGGCAGAGACGGTAACCTTGAAGGTGGTATATGAACAAGAAAGCCGCCGTCTGCTGGGTGCGCAAATCATGTCCAAAGTCGATCTGACCCAAGCGATGAACACCTTGTCGGTATGCATTCAAAACGGGATGACGATCGACGAGCTGGCTTTCGTCGACTTCTTCTTCCAGCCTCACTTTAACAAGCCTTGGAACTTTTTGAATACGGCCGGCATTGCCGCGCTTCCCCACGTTGGAGACGGGGAGCCGCAGCACGCCTGAATGAATCAACATGAATAAAGGTCATCGGATCATCTTTACAGGCGCCCGATGACTTTTGCTTTACCCGAGAACGATCATGAAGCGTACTTGCACCAGAAACAGGGGGGCTGGGATATCCTTACACTCCTGCTTCAACCAAGCGTAGGTAAGCAAAAGATGAGACATAACGTGATACGAGCGATCTTGAATGAGGAAGAGACTTAGAAGGCGTGCCCAGCAGGACACGCCTCGTTATCATGGATGATTGTAGAATGAAGGAGAGTTGAGACAATCCTCATCTATCATTATTCTGAAACCACGTTTCAAAGTCATCTTCGTCGGATTCATTCTTACGTAAACCTCCGGACGAAGCGGCCTGGTTCCCCGTGTTAAGAGTTCCTGCATGAACGGATGAATTCATTTGCAGAATCCACCCTAATGTAAATAGGATAACGGCAAACAGCATATATTGTGCACAGTTTGTCATAAAGAAGTTTACAATTTCATATCTATTTTCGCTGGCCACCAACTGGCTCATGGCTATCATTTCAGAAATATAACCGTAGCTGTTGGCCGCCGACCAAGCGGTATATAGCATTAGCAACCCGGCAAGAGCATATAGACCCATACTTAAAATGGGAATCTTCTTTTTTCTCATGTTTTCCTTCTCTTTTCGCTAGATTTTTTATGTTCAATCCTCACGGCCACGACTTAGTCAGTTTCTCCAACTAAAAACAGTCTTCCCGCATGTATCCCCCATACCTCATCGGCAATAGAGGTCACCTTTTTGGAGTGGGTAACGATAATGACGCATTTGCCTTCCTCATGGGCAAGCGAAGTGAAAATCTTTAAAATTTCGGCTTCCGTATCCTTGTCCAAATTTCCGGTCGGCTCATCGGCGATGATGATGCCTGGATGATGCGACAGCGCCCGTGCGATACCAACCCGCTGCTGTTCGCCGCCCGATAATTTCAGTACCGGCCTGTCGGCTGTTTCACGATCAATTCCAACTTTTTCAAGAATTTGATAGGCAAATTCCTTCTTATCCTTTTCAGGGCTCTTGCTGATGTTCATGGAAAGAACAATATTTTGAACCGCCGTAGCGCTTGTAAGCAGGTTATAAGCCTGAAAGATAACGCCGATGCTCTTTGCCCTGTAATCGTCGCGGTCAATTTTTTTCAGATCATCGCCCCGATAATAAATCGCACCTTCCTTACAAGTGTCAAGACCTGCCATCAGCGACAGCAGGGTGGACTTGCCAGAACCCGACTTGCCAATAATCGTATACACTTTTCCTGCCTCGAACGCGGTGCTTACCTCTTTAAGAACGCTTTTTTTGGCGCCATCATATTTGTAGGAGACGTTTTGTAACGACAATACACTCATATTTATCACTTAATTCCTTTCCATAAGAATTTTAATCGGTTCGTATTTGGTAATTCGGGTGATCGATAGTAGACTCGCTAAAGATACGAGCAGCAACGTGATTCCTATAATTTGAAGAGCCGAGTTCATATTTAAGGAAAGATCGATGCTGCTGAGCGGCTCCACGTCTGCGCTTGGAAAGGAGCTCTGCGGAGCCATCATCATATTTCCTCCGCTTGGTAACTGATTCGCTGCCTCTTCTGCCAATTCAATCTGGTTGGCAAGCAAGGCATTGGTGACAGGCTGCGCTGACAGACTGCCCACGCCAAGTCCAACTGCCAAACATACACAGGTTATGATTAAGATTTCAGACCACAATCCAAAAGCGACCTTCCTTTTTTTCATCCCCATCGCCCGCAGGACGCCGATTTCATATTTGCGCTCTCGGATAGACATGGAGGACAGAAGCGCGATAATGATTCCCCCGAGAATTAAAACGACCGCCATGAACGTCACAGCCACGCCTTTGAGTCCTTCCACGGGACCAATGATTTTATTGTAAGAAGCCTCATCCGTAGTAACTTCAAAGGTTTTCTCCAACCCTTTATCGTATACTTCCTCAGCGAACGCATCCAACATGTCGGGTTGCTTCAGAAAATAGGTCGCTTCAACCTTGATCCCCAACATATCTGGTTGGATTTCCTGCACGACCGTCTCATAGGTCGTAAGTATTTCATTGCGGCGGTTAGTAAAAGCGTTTTTCATTGAGCCTTCCGAGTATTCGTCCGTCGCGTCATAGTAGGTTCCCACCACGGTCAATTCATATGATATATCCGCACGTTTCCCTTCCATCATATTGTTCAATTCACCATATAACGATAGCTTATCCCCGATTTGAATACCGTTTTTCTCCGCTAAATCCGTACTAATGATACCCTCGTTACGTTCTTCCGGCATTCTTCCTTCCGCAAGCTCCCGGATACCATCCTCAAATTCAGTAAATTTATTTCCGAAAAGACTCAGCATGAACTGCATTGGTTCACCCTCGGACATACCTGGACCGCCACCCATCCGCATCAGGCCGCTTCCCGCGCCAAGCTCCGCGTCAATTGCGGTTATGTTTTCGCTGTTTACACCGGTTCTGGCCGTATATAGGCTGCTCTGCAGATATTCCGATTCGCCAAAAGCAATATAGTGGTCAGCAGGGATCGTCGGAATGGTTATCATGACCCGCCCATCTTTGCTGTTAGCCATGGCCTCCTCTCGTATTTTCTGCATGTTAGGTTCAAGACGCACTTCCGCTCCAAAACGGCCCTTATAGTCGTCTATGATGCCATTTGCGGTGTTACGGATCATAATCGTGATCACGGTGGTAACGATAACGACCAAAATGATTGCGCCGATCAGAATGTTCCTCCCTCTATTTTGCAGCACATTGTGAAGCGCATTTTTTAAAATGTACATGTTCTCTCCTCCGTGAAAATCGTTTTGCGACGAGCCCCGGATTCTCATCGGAGAATAGAATACCGTCCCAATCTAACTTTAATCTAACTTTGATCCCAACATAAAAAAACCGGCAGATTCATCTGCCGGTTATCGGTTACACATCATTTTATTTAATATGGTAAGTCCATTCGAAATAAAACGCCATTCTCCGCGTTCTCAAGCGCAAACGGGATTCCCATGAAATCGAGAGCTTTTTTTACAATCGTAAGACCCAGGCCGCTGCGCCCCTGATCCCGGCTTCTGGCTTTATCCTCGCGGTAAAAAGGCTCAAAAAGCTTACGCAGCATTTTCTCTTCAATCCTCACGCCGTTGTTGTAGACGCAAAGACGAACGCTTGTATTCACTTCCTGCGCATAGATATGGATTTGTCCGCCTTCCGGCGTATTTTGAACGGCGTTCATGACAATGTTGGATAACGCTTTGCGGAACAGGCTTGGATCCAATGTACAGCACAGGTTCTCTGGAATATCCACATCGATGCGTTGCTCTCTTACATCTGCTAATGTTCGGTAGAAGGAAAGAATACCTGTCATAAATTCGTTAAGATTGATTCGTTCTTGTTCCTGTGCGGTCATGTCATTGCTCAACGTCACAATTTCTAAGATCTCCGAGACCAGTTTATTTTGTTCATTCATCATTTTCAAACATTCACGTAAATATTCGGGGTATTCCCCGGGCGCAATCACCTTTTCCAGCATCCCCTCCAGCAATGCACTGGTGGCAGCGATGGGCGTCTTTAACTCATGCGAAGCCGCGGAGAAAAAATACCGCTGATTCTCTTCCATTTCTTTTTCCCGCTCAATTTCAATTTCCAATTGTTGAATTGTTACTTGCAATGTTTTATACATTTTATAGACATCTCCGGCAAGCTGTCCAATCTCGTCTTTACGGGAAGCCGGAGCAGGGACTGGCTCCAAATCAGCCATTTTCTTGGTGTCTTTCGCGATTTTTTCAATCGGCTTTGCGATTTGTCTGGCAAATAGGGCTGCGGCAAGCAGACTTGCCATGAAAATCAATACAAAAGCGAAAACCATTTTTTCTATAAATTCGCTATATACTTTAGTTCCAGATATCGTACCCGTAACATATAAGGTTACGCCCCCGGAAGCTTTCACCAGGAATTGAAACCGCTCGCTGGAATCGCCGGTTATAAAATGAAATTTACGCTCCGTAAATACATTTCCTTTGACGATTACATTGTTTGATGGCGGTAACTCGATATCATTTTGTATCATGTTAAAATTTTCAGTTTGATATAAAATTTGTCCATTAGCAGCCTCTAAGCAAAATTCAAAGGAGGTGTTTTTTTCGTGAAAGCTATTAGCCATATTCCTAATTTCATCATCAGATTTTCCATGCAGATGATTGAGAAGAGGTTGAAATACCTCTGATATTTGCTGGCGCTGCGTTGACTCAACGACCGATTTGACTTGGTCGAAGAAAAAGATAAACATAAAAAATATAACAAAAAGCAAGATCAGCGCGGTATAGAAAAACACCTTGCCATAAATTCCAAAAAGCCTGCGCTTAATCATCCTCGGCCTCCAAACAGTAACCAATCCCCTTTACGGTCTTGATGATATTTTTAGGCAATTTATCCCTCAGCTTTTTGATGGTTGCGTGAATAATACCCTCGTTTCCATCAAAATCATACCCCCAAATCTTAATCAGCAACGTTTCATGCGATACAATTTTATATCTGTTTTGGGCAAGCAGCAGCAATATCTCAAATTCCTTTGGCGACAGCTGGATCTTTTCGCCGCTATATTCCGCTCCGTACGTTTCGGGGAAGACGGTCAGTTTTCCTGCTGTAATTTCTTTTTTGATGGCCCCGCTCCGCCGTAAAATAGCTTCCACACGTTTGACAAGAATCGGCATAGAGAACGGCTTGGTGACGTAATCATCCGCTTCATTCGTATATGCGGTCAGCTGATTCCGATCATCGCTCAAAGCGGTCATCATCAATACCGGGGTATCGTTTATTTTACGGAGCTCCTTCAACAGTTCCTGTCCGTTCATGCCCGGCAGCATAATATCCAGTATGATGAGGTGGTACGGTTTGTTATAAAATTGATCGAGCGCGTCATCGCCATCCGAACACGTATCGACATGATAACCCGCGTTTTGCAAAAATTTTTGCACCATCGTCCTGATATGCTCATCATCCTCGACAACCAAGATTGTAATCTCCATAATCTCACCCGAAGCCAATATAACATGAAAATCTAACTTTTATCTAACTAGGATGTAACAGCATGGCCTTGAATCATTTTCCAAGGGGGGGGCGACTTAATAACAAAGACTTCATGACAAAGGTGTTTTTTACGCTTCTGCTCAACGGAGATTGAACCATATCTTTCACTTTGGTGACGGAATGCGGTCTGGAGGATTGATTGATAGATGCTTTAACAGATATTCGGAACTTTCGCGCCCCTCTTCCGTGTTCTGTACCGGAAGATTCCAGCGCGTCGAGAACAATTTCAAAAGCCCCCTTGACACTTGCTATGTGTTGTAACTATAATAGTTACACCGCGAGGGTGTCAGTAATGAAACTAAGCAGCAGATTTTCCAAAGCGGTTCACTTGCTTGTTACAGCCAAGGATGCGCACTGCCACATCGGAATGGATTGCTGGCAGCGTCGGAACGAATCCGGTTATCGGAAAATAAAGTGAACCCATTTTTTTTGGAATGGTTGTAATAAAGTCGGTTACAACACCAAATCTCGAAATCCTTGAAAGGAGAGTCGTGGATTACGACGTGCATGACATGCTGGTAGCCAAAATCGTTATCAATATAAGGAAGAGGGAGATTTGACGATGTTTAGTAAGAAATCATCGATGGGAATTATTTTGTTGCTTTGTATCACGTTATTGCTGAGCGCATGCTCCGGCAAGGCGAGTACGACGAATACCGCGAGCAATGGAACTCAGACGCCAGCGGCGGACCTCAAGATCACGCCGTTCAACCCTGGAGAAAGCGGCCTCTTCTCCGTCACCTCAAGCCTGATCGAAGGACCGAACGAGGTACTGCTCGTCGATGCACAGATCGAGAAGAACCACGCCGAGCAACTGGTCAAGATGATCCGCGATACCGGAAAGAAACTGACTACGGTTTATATCAGCCACCAGGATCCGGATTTCTACTTCGGCCTGTCGGCGATCCGCGAGGCATTTCCCGACGTAAAGATCGTAGCCACCCCGGCCACTGTGGAAGGGATCAAGGCAACCATCCAGCTCAAAAGCGATTTCTGGAGTCCGATCCTGAAAGAAAATGCCCCAACCGCGCTTATCGTTCCTGATGTCCTTGATGGGGATAAACTGACAGTCGATGGCGAAACCGTGCAGGTGATCGGTCTCGACGGTTCGGATCCGTCGCATACCGTCCTGTGGGTTCCGTCGAAAAAGACCATCCTTGGCGGGGTGCCGATCTACGAGAACCTGCACGTCTGGATGGCAGACAACCAGACCCCGGAGAGCCGTGACCACTGGCGGGAGATTCTGGAGCGGATTCTTGCCCTGAAGCCGGAACGGGTTATCCCGGGCCATTACCTGGGCAAGAGCTCCGAAGATACATCCAGCATCGTCTTTACCCGTGACTATATTGCAGAATTTGAAGCTGCGGCGAAGCAGGCCAAAAATTCCGCTGAGCTGAGTGCAGCGATGCAGAAGGCCCATCCGGACTTAAAGAACACAAGTGATCTGGAATTGGGCGCCCAGGTGATCAAGGGTGAGCGTTCCTGGCCATGATATAACGCTAACGGCCGGTAGCTGACGGCCTTGAACTGTGGCCCTTAACGTGGACAGTATAAAAAAAGCACTCCGCTGCCAGAAGATGATTCCTATTCGTTAGGGGTCATCTTCTTTAATGTCCACTGATATCGCTCAGTGTCGTAAAAGTGTATGTACTCATTAATGCAAGTACGAAGCTCGTCAGGTGCAGTAACAGAGTGGTTGTTAGAATACCGCGTGAAAAAAATAGTAAAAACGTATTGACATTGGAGTTTACTCCAATGTTATTTTTGATGTATGGAAAAACAATATTCTATAAAAGAGGTTTCACGGATACTTGGTATCCCGAAGGATACGCTTCGGTACTATGACCGTATTGGACTCGTCTCACCGTCCCGGGAACACAATTCTTACCGCAGTTATTCTAAGGAGGACCTCATCGATTTGATGAATATTCAAATCATGAAGTATGCGGACTTTTCTCTAGAAGAAATCAAAGAGAAGTTTCAATTCCACAGAATGCAGAGTGTAGATCCTGCTTATTACCAGGAGGTCGCTGAATTCCTTGATTCCAAAAAAGCAGAAACGCGCAAAAAAATTGCACATCTTGAAAAGGTCAGTCAGTTGCTAGACGTAGCAATTGAATCACTAAGGGACTTTAATCATGAAAGTGACCAGCGGCTGGCAGCGTTCGTTCGGGAGATTTACCGGGATCTGCACAAGAAGGATCCTGGAATAACTAAGGAGGATTGTGATGGACGTGAAAATTAAAAATTATTACTATCTGATTGCTGGCGTTCTTGCAATACTGTTTGCCGTTACACACGCATGGAACGGGCAATCCGCTGTACTGCCGATGCTCTTGGTGAATGATATAGCCATGGATACACGGATAGTATTTAGGTATGTCTGGCATATTATCACTGCGGAGAATCTGATCTTCGGCATTGTATTCATTATCCTATCATTTCAAAGCGAGCGATCGAAGATCCGGTCTGCTGCATGGATAATCGTGTCACTTCTGCTCGTTCGTCTGATTGTCATTCTTGGTGTAACGGCATATTATGATGTTTCGGCACTTACGGACACATTAATTGATTCGATTGCCATCCTAATCTATGTCGCTTTCATCATACTGGGCATAAGAATGAAGAAAAAAGAGTTCGGAGGTCAATCGGCACAATCCAGTAGGAAAGTTTAAAGAACTAACTGGGGGGCGTATCACTGCCAGTGATCGCAATACGCTAACGGGAAACGTTAGCTCAATAAATTGGCTTTTACCACTTTTGAGCAGATGCTAAAATACATGTGTACCAGTTAACCTCCGAGTCTAATGTGGCCTCCGAAATCGGATACCGATCTGGCGACCATCGGCTCCTCCGCTTATCGGGTCTACCGCTATGAAGTCTACTATCAAGCTCAAGTTGGGGATACATTAGCCCAGATTAAAACGCAGCTCAATGCTGCATAGGCATACTGTCATATTTTTCAACTCCAAAATTATTGAATCGATTATTGGCAAGGATGTTATATAAACAAACCAAAAGAAAAACCACCGGTTCCTCCGCAATGCACAATCACCCGCATCAGGGGAAGAGAACCGATGGTTTATCCCTAATTCAATACATCACTGCCCATGACCGCTGTTACCTCTTGTTTTCCTTGTATTGAAAAGGCGCTTCGAATGAATAAATGTCGTGGAAAAATCCTTTATACGGGATGTCTTCCTCCAAACATTTGATAAGGTACAACAATGCTTCGTCGCACTCCACTTGCTCTCCGTTATGTTGTGCCACCTCAAATGCGTCAATCATATCCTCCAAGATAGTCGTTTGAATAAATAAAGGCAATTGCTCCAGCATAGCATCATCAAGATCAGTTTCGGAGCGATAGCCGTCCAGAACAGTCTCAAAATAGTCTTCCATAAACTTCATCCGTTTGTTTACGTCTTTTTCGAATTGAATCCAGCCAACGCCATGTCCCCACAGACCCGCCAAGTCGTACATATACCAGCAGAAACAGGAGTTGTCGAAGTCAAATACCGTAATCTGTCCGTTATCGTAATCGATGTTATAGTTTCCGTCACTGTAATCAAAATGAACCATGCCATAATGATCGGAATGCCTGTTGAGCCCCTGCAATTGCTCAAGAATACGGAACAATTTCTCCTTGACCGTCGGCGACAAGAAGTCGGGAACTATTTGTTCTATATAGGTTTTATTGTATTTATCGAAGAAATCGTATCTCCGCCGGGTGGGCTGGTAGGCTTTGGACAATTGGTGCAGCTTGCCAAGCGTTTTGCCGCAGTTGTAGAAGTATTCGGTCAGTGGCGCTCCATCCCGATAACGGTAGTGGTTTTCCGCAAGCTGCTTCCCTGGGGCCCGTTCGAACAAACAGATAAAGAAGACTTGACCCTCATGCTGAATTTCTTCCAGAAGCCGACCATTCTTGGAGTGGATGACATTGGATACACTGCCTCCGTGTTCGTGCAAATAACAGATATATTCGAGCTCGCCCACAAAGTCATCTTTGCTGCGGTCGTCCAGAAAAGAGATTCGGATGACCATATCCTGTGCTTCTGCTTTATGGCAGGTGTACACCAGATTTCTACCGCCGTCATGCGGTGGAATTTGGGAAAAGGAGCAGCCCTCTAAACCATATAGTTTCTTAATTGCGGGCAATAACAGACTTTGTGCTGTTGCGGCCGCTGCTTGGTAGGTTATGCTCATCTATGTTTTCCTCCTCTTTTTTGCTGTCTCTCTATTACTTTTGAAGCCACGATCTGGGCCGTTTTGTTGCGCAAATAGGCAGCTTTGTCCTCTACGAATGCGGCTTCCCTTCTGAGAGCGAGATAGCTGTCCCAACGCTCCTTCGGCAACTCACCGTTTTGTATGGCGGCTCTGACGGCACAACCCGGCTCACCTGCGTGCCCGCAGTCGGAGAATTTGCAATGACCCAGGTAACGCTCCACATCGGAGAATCCTTCACGGATGCCTTCGGAGGCCTCCCACATGCCAAGCTCGCGCATCCCCGGCGTATCAATGACCATAACGCCGCTGCTCAGGAGAATTAATTGGCGATGAGAAGTGGTATGCTTGCCTTTGCTGTCATCCTCGCGGATATCGCTAACCCTCATCATTTCCTTTCCTGCAAGCTTATTGACAAGGCTTGATTTTCCTACACCGGAAGAGCCGAGAAACACAATAGTGTTCCCTTTTGTGAGGTAGTCGGAAAGTCCGTCTATGCCCTCACCGGTTTTTGCACTAATGACATAAACCGCAACCCCGATTGCTATTTGATTCACCGCCGCAAGATATTCCGAGGTATCGGTTATCAAATCCGCTTTGGTCAGGATGACAACGGGAATGGCGCCCGATTGCCATGATAAAGCCAGATAACGTTCAATCCGACGCGGATTGAAGTCATGGTTTAGCGATTGCATGATGAATACGTAGTCGAAATTGGCGGCCACCGTCTGCTCTTTTACGGTCTTTGCAAAGTTAGCCGCATGACCGGATAAGTCATTTCGAGCAAATTTCGATTTGCGTGGCAGCGTTCTGATAATCAGGCTTTCGCCGTCGGGATTATATTGAATTTGCACGAAATCCCCGGTGGTAGGGAATTCTTCGGTACAGTTGTTGAAGTAGATACCCGCCTTCAGTCGCGCAAGGCATTCCCCCTGCTCGGTTATGAGGCTGTAATGTTGTTTATGCACAGCGGTAACCCTTGCGTAGGTTCCATCTGTGTGTAGGGGATCATGTTGCGGCGTGAAGCCGTAGTCACGTAGTGTAAAAGTGTTCATGGATGCCTCCCTGCTGTTTTTGTAAAGAAAAATCACGTCCGAGAAACCGCATTACAGGCCATACTTTTGTTACCGTCCAGGGCGCAATGCAAAAAAACCGCAGCAAGCAGCCGTTCATGGCTGTCTGCTGCGGTCCAATGATGAAGGAAAAATCAGCATAAAAATAACACACCCAGAAGTGTGCTACCGTTGCTTTTGACCAAAGCTTCAATATTCACGAAAGGTTACTTTTTTGGCATACTAAATAAAGGGATACAATCCCCGTAAAAATTCAGTCATGCGCCCTTATTCGGTTTTAAGTATGGGATACCTCAAATGTTTTTGCGTTTTTCATTACGAAACAGCCCCTTTACACATTTATAAACCACGGTACAACATAAGTAATATACCATATTTCCTGCTGTATGTATATATTTGGATAAAAGGCATTAGACGATTCCATTAGAAACAAAGTCTACAGGCAGTTAACCATACAACATCACGATTTCAACATTCTGGAAGTAATAGATATCTTCTTTCTTGAATCCGTAACATCCATCACTTCTCTGAATATGCGGCTCAAAGGTGAATAAACGAACCTCGCCAAGCGTTGTTTGATTGCCGGCTTCAAAATATCGCCATTCCCCCATATGAAACTCGATGGTATGCCCCAGGTTTCCTGCAATTTTGTGCTGCGTCAGCTCATCTTCAGTTAATGCTTGTTCGTTCCGAATGATATAGGTTCTGGCATAATCCCCGCAGTAGCTGTTCATTACAGGACTCAAATCGATCGTAACGATATCATTATTTCGAACGGTCTGAAGGGAGCCCGAATCATTCCCCCGGGCTCCCTTCTAGATGTTCAATCATCTTGCATGTCGGTTCACAACATTTACTACTGGTTCCACACTTTTTGACCACCAGACTGTGCTGTAAATGGGATTTATGCAGGAAATGCAGGATATAAAGAGAGTCTTAAAAATCTCAATTCAGTTTATTCGACCCCTTTTACAAAATAAAAAACTACCAAGCAGATTTGGGTGGTAGTTTTATCCAGAAGTTATTTCAATGCCTTAGATATTCTCACTAGCGTTGCATAAAACATTGACAGACAATTCAGATAATTATCATCTAACATGAGAACCAAAAGGTCGAGCAGCCACTAAAGGTAGCCCTGTCCATTTGAAAATTTATGTATATTTACTTGGCTTTTGCGTCAGACAACGCCCTTCGGGCCGGCTCGGTTACGTGGGTTCTAACCGCTTTCGTCCTGCCGACTTGCGGCTCGGTTTTCGCTTCATACGCCCGATCCGCTGTGCATAGGGCTTCCAAATCAGAGCCTTCAGCCACCGCTGTCCACGTAACCGCGGTCAACACATAGGTGATTCCGGCATCTTCGATAAGGTCATCCATCTGTGTCCGGTCATTTTTCTTGGCTGTCGTAATGGTTGCCTTCTCTGGCAGGACCTCATGAGCATCTGCAAAAGCAAGGCGGAGGTCAAGCTTTATACCTGCCTTGGTCTTTGCGAAAGTCGGCCCACTTGTACCTCCGCAAGCAAAGAGCAACGGTGGTAGAGTCGATAATCCGGAGTGCTTTGCGGTCTGGTATCGAACAACCATGCCTAGACAAAATCTGCATAGCCAGCCGCTCGAAAACCTGCTGGAGCAGGTTCGGATCCACCTGATTATGCTTGCGGCATAATTTTGCCGGTGAGATCGATTCCAAGCCTAGCATTCCTGTTGAAATTCCTTATCAGAACGTCGTCGGCTATCTCTCTCAGCCCTTCCTGCGGCCTATTTCGGCCGTTGTATTTCGGAACTTTTCCCCTATGAGGTAGTAGTAATGAGTAGCCGCGGCGCACGTTTTAGATATCTGTATTTCTTCCTGTAGTCTTCGTGTGCCGTTTGTTGTTCTTCTGGTGTCATAGTCAAAAGATTAAACTCGTCTGCAACGATCGGCAATTACTTCTTTTCGTTTTTCGGGTATTCGGAATATCTCTGTTTAAATGGTTTGATTCTTAGTATACCAAAGGTAAACTAAGATTTCTGTTGTGTTTTGTTGCTTTTCCAATAAATTGAAATCGTTGCTCAGCGGCACTTGACGTCAGATTCCTGTGGTGGATTTTTCCCTTTCATTTGAAAAAAACACCCGGCAGGATGCGTACCGAGAGAAATACGGCATACACCCAAGCCGGGTAGGGATTAGAAAATAATATCAATGGCCTCTAGCACATCTTGCTCCTGTTCGGATTGCCCGTTCAGGGAAATATCCTTCAACAGCACCGAAGGCTGTTCGCAAATTTGGGTGATGATCGCGAGCAGGTCCTGAGCGAAATTGTCGATCAGATTGCGTGTGAACAACTTGGTGGCATATTCAAACTGCCCGTTCATTCCCTCATCCAGCAACGAAATGACCAAGGTAAGATCAAATTGGGAAACCGTATGAGTTTCCGGATAAGATTCGATCTTGATATCCCCGAAGCTTGGAACGTTATCTTCGTTCGTTTCCAGAGCAAACACGACATCGAATACAGGATTGCGGCTTTGATCTCGCGGCACCTGCAGCTTTTTCACAAGCTCCTCGAACGGATAATCCTGATGGTCGTAGGCCCCCAGCATCGTTTCTTTGACTTCGTTCAAGTAAGCGAGGAACGTCTTCTCCCCGGACGGATAATGGCGAATCGCCAAAGTGTTGACAAACATTCCGATGAGCGGCTCCAGGTCGGCATGTGTGCGGCCCGAAACCGGCGTGCCTACAATGAAGTCTTCTTGTCCCGAGTACTTGCTGAGCAGGATGGAATAGGCCGCCGATAACACCATATAAAGGGTGGCACCGTTCTCATCGGCGATGCGCTGCAAGCTGTCGGTCATCTGCTTGTCGATGCTGAAAGGCAGCACATCTCCCTCAAAGCTGCGAGCGGCAGGTCTGACAAAGTCCGTAGGCAGTTCAAGCGTCGGCAGTTCGCCTTCCAGCACGTCCAGCCAGTAGGCTTCCTGACGTTTCAGCCGCTCTTTTACAGGTTCGGACTGCTGCCAAGCGGCGAATTCCTTGTATTGAATCCGAAGCGGTTCCAGCGTCTCGTCGTTATACAAGCGCAGCAGCTCTGCGACGAAGATGCCCATCGACATGCCATCCGTGACGATATGATGAATGTCCAGCATGAGCAGATGCCGTTCCGCTTCCCATTCGACTAAGCCCACACGCAGCAGCGGCGGCCGCTCCAAATCAAAGACGCGCACAAAACCGTCTGCGATGCTCTTCGTTTCACTTTCTGTCGCTTTCGTATACTCGACGGCAAACTTCAAGTCCGGATAAATCCGTTGTACCGGTTCGCCGTCGACCATTTCGAAGCCGGTTCGCAAAATTTCGTGACGAGCGATCAATCCTTTGAGCGCCGCCTCGAATTGTTTCCGTTCCAAGCGCCCCACGAGAACCGTCATGCCGGACATGTTGTAGCTAAGCTCGGCGCCTTCCATCTGCTGCTGGATGTACAGCCGTTTTTGCACGGAGGAAAGCGGATAGTAATCCCTCTTATCCAGAACCGGAATGGAGAGGTGTTCCTGCCGCTCCAATTGGCTGATCGCTTCGGCCATCGCATCGATGGTCGAGTGCCGGAACACATCCCGCAGCGGCAGGTCCACGCTCAGCTCCTTGTGCACCTTGCTGACCAGCGTCGTCGCCCGCAGCGAGTGCCCGCCGAGGTCGAAGAAGTTGTCCGTCACGCCAATCGTGACCGGCCCAAGCACGTCCTGCCAGATGGCGGCCAGTGTCGCCTCCAGTTCGGTGCGCGGCGCCACGTATTCGCGGCCTCCGCCTGCTCCCCCTTCCGGCGCCGGCAGCGCCTTCCGGTCAATCTTTCCGTTCGGCGTCAGAGGCAGGCGCTCCAGCTCCACGAAGTACGACGGAATCATGTAACCCGGCAGCTCGCTGGAAATCGCCCGTTTCAGGTCTGCCGCCGTCAGGCCTTCTTCCGCTGTATAATAAGCGCACAAAGCTTTCTGACCTTCTTGATCTTCCCTGACGACAACGACCGCTTCCTTCACGCCAGCTGCACTCAGCAGCTTCGCTTCGACTTCGCCCGTCTCAATCCGGTAGCCCCGGATTTTCGCCTGGTTGTCGATCCGGCCGATGAAGTCCACATTGCCGTCCTCCATCCACCGCGCCAAGTCTCCCGTGCGGTACAGCCGCTCGCCCGCGGCGAACGGACTGTCTACGAACTTCTCTTCTGTCAGCTCCGGACGGTTCAAGTACCCGCGCGCCACGCCGGCTCCGCCGATAACCAGCTCGCCCAGCACCCCGACCGGCACCGGGTTCAGGTGCGCGTCCACAATGTAGAATTTCGCATTCAGCCACGCTTTGCCGATCGGCACGCTGCCCGTCTTCGGCAGCTTCTCCAGCGGCTCGTCATAGAAGCTGGAGTCGATCGCCGCTTCCGTCACGCCGTAGGCGTTGATGATCCGGAACAATGAGCCGAAACGTTCCTGCAAGGTCCGGTAATCCGCCACGCTGCAGCTGTCCGAGCTCGTGATCAGCAGCTCCATCCCGCTCATATCCAGCCCCTGCTCGTACACGTACTCCAGGAACGGCACGATCAGCGCCGGCGTCGATTCGACGATGGTGACCCGCTCCCGCTCCATCCAGTGGTGCAGACGAGACGGATCGATCCGGTCGTCCTTCGGCACGATCACCATCGTGCCT